>Ga0224507_10000230_pt1 | contig 22359 bp, 28 predicted proteins | sample SF_Jan12_sed_USG_3_FD_170159 | JGI IMG/M metagenome (GOLD analysis project Ga0224507, IMG submission 170159) | Sediment microbial communities from San Francisco Bay, California, United States - SF_Jan12_sed_USGS_13 | ecosystem: Environmental > Aquatic > Marine > Sediment | place: USA... | reverse complement strand
CCAATTTCAAGATTCATCCAGAGTTCAAATGCATTTCTGACAATTTTCTTTTGTGCGTCATCTGCACTCAAATGTTGATCATCTAAGAAACAATAATGAAGAACAGTACCATTAACCCATTTTTTTTCTGCGGTTCGTATTAGCCTGGCTCGATGATTAGATACTTCGGGTCCAAATTTTCTTTCAGGGATAATCGGAACTAGACAGTAATGTTGACCTTTGTTATCCTGAAGCATATTCTAATTAAGAAATAAACTTATATTTTAAGAGATCTTGTAAAATCATCCAATTAAATTAAAAAAATCTTTTTCTATCATCATTATCAACATAATGAACATGGAATTTGATCCAATTGATCACTTGATTTGTACTATGGCAAACAGAAGAAAAACAACACTTCAGGAAATAGTAAACGTAACAAAAGAAAATGTAGATGTTTTAAATAATTTGATTAGTTATGGAGTTTCAAAAAATATTCTATCAAAAACTAAAGAAAAATCAATCACATATTACACATTAACACCACATGGAAAGAACAATTAGCAATAATTAGTTCCAAAATAATAGAAGGCTGGAAAATTATCATGAAAGCAATAGAGACTAAAGATGTCAATACATTTGTAAAAATTGTAAAAGAAAATGAAGAGTGGATCAAATATTTGCGATATGGAAAAATAATATCTACAGAAGATGCAGATTTTGTAATGGACTCATACAAGAAAATAATAAAATCCAAACAAAAGAAAAATGATAAAAATGTGAAGATAAAAAGGGTACAAACAGATGCAGAAATAGAAAGGACACGTAAGCTTACAGAGCAACAATGGAAGTTTGATGATCAAAATTATGAGATAACAAGAGATCATAACAATTATGTGGATACAAATTATGATAATAACTATTAAATTCTAATTTCAGTTTGTTTTTATGATTAATCATTCAAACGTGATGTCAAGAGTTCCTACAATTTAGGTCTGCGCACTTTTCACATCAATAAAGATCTCAATAGGCATGTCTCCCATACTAGAAGCAGAAAATTCTGCAACAAAGTCACTAGTAAAACAATACAATTCTGAGTGTAATAACAAAAAATAATCTTGTACTTGTAAAACATGAGATTTATGGAGTCATAAAATAAAATTAGACAATTTCAATATCCCTTACAACAGAAAAAAGTGTTGAGAATAAAATTAGTAATATCTTCAATGCAGTGATTTTTACTCTAACAAGCAATACGATCCTTTGGATGGTTTAAGCAATCAGGACAATAAGTTGTACTCCTGAACGATTTAACACATCACATGAAGCACATGAATGATTAATCAGTATAGTACCACATTTGCATTTCCATTTTAGATTTTCTTTATTTTGTGTTTTAGCTGTTCTTATGTCATCAATGCGGCCTAGTACTACGGGTACCAGATAGCCTAGAATTAACACCAATCCCATCAGTAAGAATATTGGTGCAATGGTTTCAAGATCACCCAAAGTGATAGGCCTCTTTGTTGACAAGAAATTTTCTGAATCCTATTTGTTTTCCACATATACATAATCCATACTTGAATGGAAATAGTCCTTGTCCGCATTGTGGACATATTTTGTAATTGTTGTTATTAGTTGAGGGATTGTTACTATCGTCGCATTTACTGCTTTCTTGAATGTTTAGATGTTCGAGAATGATTTCTCCTCTATTGTGTTCTTTCATAAATTTATTATGTAATAATGATATTTACGATTCCTGTTAACATCGTTAACAGTGTTAACAATTTGAATAAAATTTCAAAGGTCTCATAACAAGTTAGAAGGATAATTTTCACCACATCTTTTGCACGACATCAAACCATAACCACTGTGTTCATTGACAAAATTATGGTCAGTGAAATTTTTCGTACACCTGTAACGTCTGTATCGATAAATGATATGGAGTGTAAAATGTCCTATTAGAGCTGAAGAAAATAGGAAAAGATGTGCTAATACAGCTGACATGATAAAAAATTCAATTAAAAAATACATAAAATAGTCGGATGACTGGATAGTTAGTCTTTTATTCAATAATCGGATGCCAGTTAAAAAAAATCACGGATTTGCGGTCGTGATTTAATTACTTTCTTTACTATACATGATGCAAAAAATGTCATTACGGACAAAAAACACATTATTGGCAATCATTAAAAACGCAATTTTCTACCTCGCAATTGATTCATAAAAAAAATACACCAATCCAGATAACAATGCAGAGTTGTCTTATTTGACAAATAATATAACCAAAAAAGGATGCTAAAAAATTCTAGTGGCAAAAATCCAATTCATTATTACAGGCATTATCTTTGGAATGTTTGTTATCCCAATTCCTTATGCCGAAGCTAAGGATTGGAATTTGTATGTTGGAGAAATGCCGAAGCATTGGGAAACTCAATTTGGTAATTTGTTATTTTATGCTACTCAGTATTGGCAAGAGCAATTACCTAACACTGAATTCTATATAGTTTCAAGCTTAGAAGATGCAGATTTTGTTGTTCAGTGGGCAAGTGAATATCAGGCAGATGAAAAAACCAATACAAAAAAACTAGGATACTATACTACCAATACAAAAAATGAATATGGTAAACCGTATGTTGCCATAACATTAGGTTTTATGACTGGGGATGGATTGAATAAAAAATTTGAATTAGTTGATGAAGAATATGCACTACTAATAACAATACATGAGTTAGGCCATGCAATAGGTCTCAAACACAATGATGAACCAAACAATATCATGTATCATTCCATTTATAATTATGAACAATGGTTGTTAGAAAAAACATCCAATTCACAACAAGATAATCAAATACAGCATGAATCACCAGAATCATCTCTGTCTACATCAGAAATAAAATCCATTCCAGATTGGATTCAAAATAATGCAAAGTGGTGGGCTGATGGTCAAATTGATGACAATGCATTCGTGGGAGGAATACAATTTCTGATCAAAGAAGAGATTATACAAATTCAAGAAACTTCACAATCAATTACAGGTGATTCTCAAGAGATTCCTGAGTGGATTAAGAATAATGCAGATTGGTGGTCTCAGGGATTGATTTCTGATGATGACTTTCTAAAAGGAATTGATTTCATGGTTGAAAATGGAATAATTATTGTTTAATTAAAGGAAACTGTTTTGTGACCTAGAACAGTGAGGTAATTCAAGTAATAATGAAAAGAGAAAATAAAATAATTTCTAAATTATTTTGAAATCATCCAGATTCTAATACATTACTGATCCAGTCCAAAAATAGATTTCCTAATTAAACTAGCCTTGTTTTAAAATTCAATTTATAAAGAGATCAGACATATAGGACTTTTACACACGGCACAAGAATGTAATGCATGAAAATCCTACTTATTCATTCTTCAAACAAGGACTTGATGCTTGAAGTTGACATGTTTTTATGGACTTTATAGATGTAAAAAGAAGATTTATTGACAAATAAAATTTCACATGATGGCAATTGGCTTGTACGCCAAGATGTTTTGAGAAAAATGACCACGCACGGAAAATTCTAAATCACTGCAACTTTTGTCATTCCTCAATCAAGCGGTGTCTGTGCATTTTCTTTTGCTGATTCTCAAACCACGAAAAAATATTTTAGTTGTATTGTATGGAAAAAAATACAATGACTAATGAACTACTTTGTCAAATATGTGGCAGATATTTAGCTATTGGATGCAATTGCGATTCATTGAAAAAAGAAATATGTGAATTATGTAATGAAGAATTTGATGATTCTGATACATTACTAAAACATGTGAACAGTAGTCATAAATGACAATCAAAATAAAATGACACCAATCAAATGTTAATGATGCACATGTATCAAAATTACTTTAGTCCAAAAATTAAAGATTAATTGACTTTGATCAGTATTAAATGCTAAAAGAAATTGTCCAACTCCACCAAATGAGCGACATGCCAAACGCATCTGCGATGATATCAATTCTGATGTCTGATTCTAACCTCATAGTATCTAAGATTCTTGTTGCAACAGATACAGAAAATTATTAATGGCTGTGAAGAATTTTTAAATTAAAAGGGGATTAGTCATTGCGGAAAAACATCAGCTGGAACTATGTGTGTATGATGCATCATCGTCTCTTTGTTTCCAATATTCTGTAGCACATGGATTGTTTTCCGTACCCGTTTTTTTAAAAAAGATTATGGCAAAAAATGCAAAAAAACTCAAAATTGCAAGAATGGACGGCCAGGGTAATTCTGATTGTACTTCAGGTGTATTTTCCTGTCCTTGTTCTCCATAGACAATTGAAAATGATCCTAACATCATAAGTGAGAGAAATGAAGAAAGGACAAACCATTTCATGCACATATTAGTCATTATAGCTTTTTCGCCACATTCCATGAGCAGTTTTTCCAAGACCACTTGTCTTGTCAAAGAAGGCCCAGCGGATTACGACATACATTAGAAATGCAATCATTAATGCAGCCACAACCATGATGGAATTGTAGAAGCTGGCCCCCATAATTGAACCCGTTACCAACACGAATAGAGGAAAAAGCAGAAAGACGATAGTTTCATCCTTCATGCGTTCCAGTAATTTCATGTCAATGTAAGGAATAAATGAGATTTAACTGATCTGTTGGGCATTATTAACAAGAAATATCTCTAAAAGAAAGTATCCAACCTCACCAGATGCGCAACATGCCAGACACACCTTCGATGATACCAATGCTCATTCCTGACCCTGCAAGTATCGAATTGCATTTGCTTTTTGCAAAGGGTGCAGGTTATGATCATGGCAGATGACTTGTATTGTTGTTTGGAAGTTTTTGTTTAAGAGGGAATGGTTATTGTGAAAATGTCAATCCCAGATGCAGTCCTACGCCAACAACGGCAATTACTATAGTTACTTGTATTGGCTCTAGTCAGAATACGTCCATGAATCAGTTTTTGAAAATTGCACTGAGAGAAGTATTGTTTAGAAAAAAGGGGTTAAGGGGTTAAACCAAATTTTTTCTCACATACTTGTACAGGTATACAAGAAGAAGTTTCAGAAGTATCAACACATACCACATATGATCTTAGATTCATGTAAAGAGTTGAATCTTCATGGAATCCCCCTACCACCATCCATTGGGGGGCCTGATTTTGAATCAGTAAGGGGTCCAGAACCAATATGTTTTCCTGGCATGCCAACTTTTAATCCCAATTTAATACATCCATGAATTAACAGATCCAAAAGAAATTGTTTCATGATGCTGGGTCTTCTCTGTAGATGTAGCGTGGTAATGATAAGGTAAAAGTTTGAAGTGAAAAGAGAAGTAATTGAATAAAAACAAAGTTTAGAATCTAAATTATAATTTTTCAAACAATTGAATATGTGTACATTCCAATCCCAGCTAGCATCAATAAACTTACAATTATTGCCTTTTTGTCATTTCGTGGTAGTTTCAATACCAATCAAAATACATTATGAACTTAAACGTATTGTCTGTTCTCAAAAGAGTTTAGAATCTTTTTCTAAATCCCACAAATGCAATAAATGGAATTCCCACATACATTCCAACATTGAGCAAAATCAAACTAATCCCATAACCTGATATTTCTTGATCTGAGGACATATCAACATAATTCAAAATCGAAAGAGAAGATATCATGGGAGTGATTGCAATCTTTACTGCTTCCTTGAATAATGGATTTTCACACTCATAATCTGTTATGTGTGGACTAAATGAATAGTAGAAATCATTGAACGAAATCGCAAAAAGTTCAGTCAATCAGTCTTATTTCCTATGATAAAATCAAGGTCTTGACAACAGTGTCACCACCTACAATCTTTTTTGCATGAATCTGGCAATATCTCATAATGTCTCTGGCAAACGGCTTTGGATCCCTACCGTCATAGTAATATCGCATGACCTTGAAATATCCTTCTGCATTACAGAATGGCTTTCTGTTATTGCTGTGGAAATAGTAGAACACCAGCTAGACTCATTCTTAGGCGTTGCAGTCGATGATGTTGCAGATCAAGATCAACATTATACTTTTTGAATTAAACGGACTAGGTTATACTGAAATCATTTATTTTTTTTGCTCTACTGCCAAACCTTAATTTCACCAATAAATTATCACCATATATGGCCAAGGGAATCATCATAGTAATCATTATCGGCATCATTGTAGTCGGCGGGATTTTACTGTATACCAATACCCTTGATGTGTTGAAACCAGAGATTGAATCGTCCGTCGATACTGCCAAAGATGCAATATCAAAAGTAGATGGAAACGATGTTGTTGAAAAGGCTGAAGAAGTCTCAAATAAGATCAAAGATGTAACAGAGAAGATCAAAGTAACCAATCCATTAGAACCAAAAGAATGATTTTAAATTTTTGAGAGGGATTTCAAAAGAAATTATCTGGTCTCACCAGATGAGTCACACGTCATACACATCTGCAATGATATTAATAGACATCCCTTATCCTGCAAGTATCGAATTGCATTTGCTTTTTGCAAAGGGTGCAAGATATGATCATGGCAGAGTATTTGCTAATTGATTGTGTTTTTTGTTTAGGAGAGAGGGGCAATTGTAGAAAAATATGAAAATTAAATCCGTTCTGCATCTGGTTTGTGTTTTCGTTTACTTGGACCCACCTTTAACTTGTAATGGCAGCACGGACAATTGAGATCATTTACTTTCATAAATATACCGCAATGAGAACAGTATTTTTGTCCAGATCCGTATCTGGACTCTCCGATAGGTCTTACTGCCTTGAATTTCTTGCATTGGTTTTGGCATACCATTACCAAAAAAATGATTTTTAATTGAAAAGGTTTACCACTGAAAGATTATATCAACCACAGCCGGCTCCTGCTCTTACGTTGCCAAGATGCCCATCTAGATTTTGGAGATGGAGAAGTGTTTACATATTTTTGATGAAATTGGTTTTTGATTGTAAGAGTCTAGAATCCATAAAATTCTGACCATTGGTGTTCCAATCTGTAGATTATTTTCCAAGCCAGTCTATCTATGTTTACACCGGGTTCTGTTGTAATCATTATGATATGTCGCCCAAGAGGGAAACTCATCATTACAACATTCTTTCTCCTTGAAGAGGAATATTTCACTCTGCCCAAACTGGCATCAAATCCTTTTCGATTTGCTACTCTGTGTGCCAATTCCTGAAACATTTGCCTTCTTCTTTTGTCAGTTTCGAAAGGAATCACTCCATCCTTAAAATCACCTGCAACTAATTGACCTTCACTATCAATAAGACCGCAGAATCGAATTTCAGGCTCTACTAAGATGTCTTTTATTTTATTTCTAATCTTTTCAACTGGAAATTGGTCATCAGACATGAAATTAGAATGCAATTCATGATTATTTAACAGTCTGTTGAATCATATCCAATGATATGATATTTGCATGTCTTGCAATAACACACCGACAACGGCAATTACAATTGTTGTTTATATTGGTTCTAGTCCGAATACGTCCATGAATCAATTTTTAAAAATTTCACTAAGAGAAGTATTAGAAAAAGGGAGAGAATTGCAGGGAATTATGATTTGATAGTTATCGGATTATTAACTGGTGACGATAATGAAGTTGGATTATCAATTACCCCAAAGAACATTTACCAAAAATTCATTTGATATTGAAAAAATTCTTATAAATTTTTCATCAGGGATGATCTTGCGAACAATCGATCCTTAATAATGCATCAAGAATATAAGTAGGCAAATTTGCACATGTTCATGCCACTTAAGCGTGCAAGTAGAGGTCGTACAAAAGGAGGAAAAGGATCTTCTGGTACAGTACAATGTACAAACTGTGGTCAAACTGTTCCAAAAGATAAGGCTAAAAAAGTAACATCAAGACTAAATCTAGTAGAACATACATTGGCAAAAGAACTACGTGCACAAGGAGCATACATTGCCTCACCAACAGTTTTGAAACATTATTGTATTTCATGTGCAATTCATTTTAAAATTCTAAAAATTAGATCAGAAGACAGTAGAAGAAAACGCGGAAAACTTCGTTAGTATTATTCTTGAATATTTTTTGTTGTAAATACCATTCTTTGAATTAGAGTAATTCCAGCAATGATCACCACGATAAGTACAGCATAATCCATAAAACCAATAATCCCAATCACTGCAATTACTAATAGTCGTTCTGCCCTTTCGCCAATTCCAATACCTTGTAATTTGATATTGATTAAATCTGATTTTGCTCTAGCATAACTTACCAGTAGTGACAAAGTAATTGCAAGTAATACAAGATATGACTCAGCATATCCACCGATTAAAATTCCCAAAAAGATTGCAACTTCAGAAATTTTATCAAACATTGAATCAAGATATTCTCCTTTCTTGGAAGTCTTTCCAGTAACTCTTGCTACTTGTCCATCAACCATATCAAAAAATCCCGAAACAAGTAACAAAATACCTCCAATGATTAATCCAAATTCAATCCCCATCCCATATACAACTGCAGCAGTAAGTGCAAATCCAAGACCTACAAAAGTCCAAAAATTTGGAGACAGTCCAGTAGCAGCAAACCCTTTGCCCATTTTTTCAAGGGCAGGTCGCAGGGTCTCTCTCAGATTATTTAACACGTGATTCACTCAAAATACCATCTAATAAAGTGAGAGGAGTAAATCAGAATAACACTGCGTAAAATTTTACAAAATGATCCAAATCACACATAAAAACAATGTAGAGACATCACAATATTGAATTCATAATGATTGCAAGGCCAGACATATGGATTGAAATTGCAATTTAGAGAAGAATTGCTTTTGGAATATCATTTGTGACATCTATGAAATTTTAAAATAATTTAATTATTTTGAGATAAATTCATTGCAATTAAAGTAGAAATAATTTTGGCGGCTAAAGATGCAGTAGAACCATTATCATGATATGGATTGAGTTCTACAATATCAACGCCGATTACCTTTGTTTCATCAAATGTATGAATCATGTCAAAGAGTTCCCTAGAAGTTATGCCGACAGCTTCCGGATTACCCACACCAGGTGCAAAAGCAGGATCTAAGACATCAAGATCAAAGCTAGAATAAATCTTATCAAAAGTAGATACATAATCTTTTAAAAGGTTTGGACCATTTCCATCTCGAATTTCTCTATCAGAAATTGTTTTGATTTTATTTTCAGTAAGAAACTCCAATTCCTCTTTAACGAAAGCCCTTGCACCCACATGTAAGATATTCTCAGAGCCCCTTTCTTCAACAATTCGTCTCAAATAAGACGCATGACTTAATTTGATATCTGCAAATTCATCTCTTAAATCATAGTGAGCGTCAAAAACCACATATCCAGTTTCTTTTGGAAAACTGGTATACGTACCATACGTGATAGAGTGCTCACCACCCAAAATGAATAGTTGCCTTTGCTTTGAAACAAGCTCTGTAGTTATTTTTTTTACCATATCTATCATTTCAGATGCAACAACAGTGTGACGAGTGTTTCCCAAATCTTCAATATTCACATTCTCCAAATCTATCTTCAGATCAGGGTGGAAAATCTCAATGTTGTTAAAAGAATCACGAATTGCATCAGGACCAAACCTACATCCCGGTTTGTAGGAGTGAGTTGAATCAAAAGGAATCCCAAATATTGTAGCCACAGGTTCAGAAGCATCATCAGATGCTGTGATCATTGGATTTTTGTTCATGTATAATTCAAGAAAACTCATTTTTACACCATCAGATTTGGTCGCTTTGAGAGATGTTTGGGTAAATTCAAACCAGTTGTGGGTTTTCCTTTAGTCTGTTCATTAATTTCATTAATGAAGTCATCAAAAGATAATTCTCGAACATTTCCAGTCTGCCTATCTCGAATACTGAGATTTTGTGAGCTTGCTTCCTTTTCGCCAATTACCAAAATGTAGCGTATCCATTCTTTTTCAGCTTCACGAATTCTCTTGCCGATACTTTCGTTTCGATCATCAATGTCAACACGAATATTATTTGTAGAAATCTTATCACTGAGCTTTTCAGAAAATTCATGGAATTCTTCTTTAAGTGGAATGATTCTAACTTGAGTTGGTGCCAACCATAGAGGGAATTGTGGCTTTCGACCTTCGTGAGAATCCTTTGCGGCTTTTTCAAGTAATACGTAAATGATTCTTTCAATTGCACCACTAGGGGAATTATGTAAGATAATTGGATGTTGTTTCACATTATTTTCATCGACAAAGTCAATATCGTACCTATTGCCATTTTCAACATCAATCTGATCTGTAGATAATGCAGAAGCTTTTCCAAGACCATCGATAAAGTTAAACTCCCATTTTAAAACAAAATAAAAGAATTTCTCTTTCCACATTTCAACCAATACGGGTCTTCCGTGTTTCTTTACTAGTTCCTCTATTGCAAGTTTATTTTCATTGTAGAAGTCCTCAGTGAATCTGATTGCCATTTCATAGTCAGTGTCATCAATTCCAAGATTACGAAGTACGCTTTGAGAAAGATCGAATCTGACCTTGATTTCATCAACTGCTTGATCAATGTCTTTACAAAAAGCATGGCAGTCAGGCATAGTAAATGCCCTTAGGCGTCTTAAACCAACAAGCTCACCAGACTGTTCTCGTCTAAAGCTGTAACGTGTAAGCTCATAGAGTCTGTAAGGTAAATTCTTGTAGGATAGCTGGTATTGGTTTGCCATGAGAAATTGACCAAAGCATGCAGCAAATCTCAAAAAAAGTTTTTTCCCTTCGGAATCAATATTGTATTGTCTTGCAGGGAATCGATTAAAGTAACTAACCATACTGGGATGTTCAGAATCATACATGATTGGAGTTTCAACTTCATATCCGCCATATTCTTTCACTCTATCAGTAACATAACGTTCAATCAAGGATTTAATCAATCTGCCATTAGGATAAAATCTCATGTTGCCTGAATCGGATGCAGGTTCATAATCAGATATTCCCATTTTTTTCATCAATGCAACGTGTGGTGGAGGTTGATCAACTTTACGTATTTTTGCAGATTCATATTTTGCCAAAATTTCTAATTTTTTATTTTTTGAAAAATCAAAATCTCCAATGTTGGTCATTGTTCCATCAGGAGAAAGTATTTTCCAATAAGAACGAATCTTGGATTCCCCTTTTAGGGCATCAGAGGTTATCTCTTCATCAGGTTTAGAATTAGATGAATCTTTTGTGACAACTTTGGAGCTTTCAGCAAGTGGGTGTCCTTTTACTTGAATTTTATAAGATTTTGTCCAGCCAAATGGAGAATGGGATACCTCAAGATCAGAGGCATTTTCTTCCATCTCTTCAAGCAGACTCATTGCAACAGATGGCTTTGCCAGGTTAGAACTGAGATGAGCATAAGGATATAGCAATAATTTTTTACAGCCAATCTTTTCCATAGAATTTTTAATTTGAGATATTGCATTTTGTGCAACTGAAGAATCATCCCCGTCCTCTATTGCAACAAATACAACTACAAGTTCTTCAAGTCTTTGAGTTTGAGGATTATCAATATCCTCAGCTGACTTTATTTCCTTTTTTGTAGGTGTATATTCAATATGATCACAATGCAATTGCAATATACGCATGTTAAAACATACTAAAAATGGCATAAATATACGATTCTCAAAAAATGCCATAAATTGCCAAAATAGAAATATTTTGAGGCATCATCGAGTTAAAAAAAAGACAGATACGGCATGTGACAAAAAACAAGATTTGTGAGGTGAGCGAATAGGAATTTATTCAAATGTAAAAGACAACATGTGTGCGTGGTAAAAAAATTGACGATGAAAGGCATCAGGAATTACTCAAACAAAAAAAAGAATTAGAAAATAACAGACCGCATGATATTGATGAAATGAGACGATGGAAACACTCCATGGGTAAAATCCTACAAGAATTAGAATTATTCAATTAATAATAGGCATAGGCATTCTTTTTAGATCTAAATTCAAATGTACTAATTTTGTTAATTTGTAACATATAATGAATCCGTCAGATATTTTTAGAAAACGAAATCTCTCAAAAGTTAATTTTAATTATGAAGATTTGATTGGACGGGATCTATCAGATACTAACATGAAAGGAGTTGATCTTAAAAATAGGGACGTTCATAATGCAGATTTGAGTTGCGCTGACCTCAGTGGGGCGGACTTGAGTGGGGCAATCTTGTTTTATGTAAAATTTAGAGGATCTGATATGAGAGGGGCAAATATTTCAAATGCAAAATTATGGGATGCGGAATTGTATGGTGCAGATTTACGAGGTGCAGACATTAGGGGGGCGGATTTGTTTTATGCAGATTTAAGAAATGCGGATTTGAGTGAAGCTAATTTAAGCGGTGTGAATCTTAGACATACGAATTTTGAAGGTGCAGTTCTCACATCCACAGATTTTACAAATGCAAATTACGATTCACATACGTTAGATACTGTTTCAAAGGATGCAAGAATGACATTAAAGAAACAAGGCAATTTGTGGTAAAATCATTTTGATTTTTCACGCAGAGTGATTATTGAACGTAAAACTAAACCCGATATGCCCAAATTGGATGTAAGGAATTCAGACGCCCTCAAAAGAGGATTTTCACCACGAAATCCCTCATCATAAATCATTTCAACTGAGCCCTGATTAGTCTCAACAAATGAGGTGATCAAAGAAAAGTTACCCAATTTTTCATCAGTTCTTTCAGTGTAAAGTCGTAGTTCGACTTTAGAAATTACAAAATTATCTTGAATAAAATTTCCAGAAGACAGTAAAACTTCAACTTCATCAGGAATTTTATTAACTCTTAGAGGGTCATGTAAATCAATTATGTTCATTTCATATTATTTCACAATGTTCCTAAATAAGTAATATTTTCTTGAAGAAATTCAATGTATTCTAAAAAAAGCATTGCGATAGCATTATTTACCGAAAAATTGAATTTTTAAATTATGGATCCACACAAGTTTCATGGCAAAGACATCCCTCACATAAAATTAGATCCAAAAATGACCATAGAAGATCTAGTGGATGTTTATTCAAGTTCGGGATATAACGGAAGACAGCTTGGAGATGCAGCAAAACTTTATGCCAAAATGATCAAAGAGGATGCAACAATTTGTCTAACAATTTCAGGTGCAATGACACCAGTTGGGTTTGGAGGAATTGTCAAGACGCTAATTGAAAGAGGGTTTGTGGATTGGATAGTTACAACAGGAGCTAACGTATATCATGAAGATCATTTTGCATGGGGACTGCCAGTCAAGCAAGGGAGTTTTGATGTGGACGACATGAAACTGTATGAAAATGAAATTGTCAGAATTAGGGATGTGTACATTAAATTTAGTGAAACGTTAGAAGCGCAAGATGCATTAATTCAAAAAATGTTTGGAGATAATTTTCCGGACAAGCCATTTACCACAGCAGAATTTTGTAATTTGATGGGAAAGATAAGTAAAGAAAAAGCAAAACATCCTGAAAAAAGTTTTGTTACAGCAGCATATGATTATGATGTTCCAGTATACATTTCAACGATAAAAGACTCATCATTGGCACTGAATTTGGCGGTTCATAGATTACAAAATAAAATATACAATCTTGACTTTGTCAAAGAAATTATTGAACAAGCAGCAATTGTATATGATTCAAAAAAATCAGGGATTTTAGAGTTAGGTGGAGGAGTGCCAAAGAACACAGCTCAGCAAACAGGCCCACTTTTAGATCAAATTCTGAAAAGAGAAGATGGAGGGCAAGACTATATCATTCAGATTACAGACGCGCGTCCAGATACTGGAGGATTGTCAGGTGCAACACTGCAAGAAGGGAAAAGCTGGGGTAAAGTTCAGGATGCTCATGACGGAATGGTAACAGTTTATGCAGATGCTACAATTGCATTTCCAATTCTTGCATTATACGTCCTCAGTAATCAAAAGACTAGAAAACCAAAAAGATTGTACAAGAAATTAGGCAAATTATACGAAAAACTAAGTGAAGATTATTTTAAAAATCCCGATAACAAGAAAAAGAAATCAAAAAATTAAAACTAAAACTTGTTAAATCGAGCACGTTCAAGATCCCTGTCATCTTTGGATTCTTTTTTGTATTCCTTGTAGTGTTCCTTGCAAAGGACTGTTTTTTTGCCAGATGAATTTACGCGAAGCCCAGAATTTTCAACTTTACTAGTGTTAAGAGAGCGAGCTCCATCTTGATCACAGCTGTCAACATTGCATTTTGCGCCTTTTGCTACTATACCCATACAAGATTATAGCCAAGATGTTATTTATACTTGAAAATATTTTTACAGAAAATTAAAGGTTTAGAAAAGAGAAATTTACAAAGTCGGTTCATCGTTTATAAGAGGAATATTTTTTTCTAAATTTATGGGCGGAGCAAAGAAACCAACAGCTGGAAACAAGGACAAATCAGCAGGGTCTAAAGATACAAAGAAAAAGAAAGACAAAGGTGAAGGTGGTCCAAAAAAAGCAGAGATCGTAGTGAAAGTAAATGAACAACAAGCAATTAAAATCATACAAAATTCCAAAGTTGTGACAGTTCAAGATCTTGCAAGACAAACAGGAGTTAAAATTTCTGCAGCAAATGCATTTCTAAAAGAATCAGCAAACAAAGGAATCGTAAAAAAAGTTGGCGGATATTCAGGTCATCATCTATATCAAGTAGTTTCCTCATAGATACAAAACACATCTCCAGATTTAATATCGTTTAAAGCATCGATATCTCCATTCAATTTTCCAATAGGAGTCATAGTTTTTGTAAATATGGCATCATTTAGGAAAAAACAGATACTTCCAGCAGAAGGCAAGAATGCAACATCACCTTTTTTGAATTCAGATCTGGATCTTTCAATTCCACCATCAACATGAGTTTCAAAATACGAAATATTTTTTCCCAATAGATGGGCATGTCCTTCTAATGGCAACGATCTCATAATAGCCCCAACAGTTCTTGGAGACAAATGACGTTTGAGATCACATGAGATTTTTGCTTTTCCTCGAATTTCTAAAACAAGTTGTTTTCTTGAGACTGATGATGTACTCATTTCGTACTTTAAACTGATTAGATTATATAACGTTTTAAGGAAAATTTGTTGTCTTGTCTAAGGTTAAAGAGTCTGAATTGTTAGAAGCTCCACAAACTGAAGAAGAAATTAGTGAAGACATAGTAGAAGAAAATGCTGGACTAAACAAAGCATTAGACACTTATCGAAAATTAATTGATAGAAAAGATCTAGTAGAACCATTAACAGAAAAAGAACAAAACAGTCTTGAAGAAAGAATCAAAGAAATAGAAAACAGAGAAGTTGTTGAGAAAATTGAGGAGCACGATCCAGTAGAAATTCCTTGTGAAAAAGGCAAAATTACAATCGGACCACCAACATTAACAAGATTTGAAAAAGCAAGAATAATGGGGGCAAGGGCACTACAATTATCATTAGGAGCACCACCATTCATTCCAATCCCAAAAGATGCAAGAATTTCATTGGATATTTCAATGGAAGAACTTGAACAGAGAGTCATACCCATTACAATTAGAAGAGTACTACCAAATGGGGATTATCAAAATATACCAATAGATTATTTTGAAAAATAAATCATTGGTTGATAAAACTTAAAAGAACACAAAATTGCTAACTATTGAACAATGCTCATGGAAGAGACAACAAAGTCACAGGGTCAAGAGCAGACCGAAATGTCTGATGAAGCCACAATACAAATTGGAAATTATCCCGTAATGGAATCAGCTATTGATGTGTTAACAATCCTAGGTAAAAAAAACAAAGTGATTCTCAAATCAAGGGGGAATTCAATTCCAAATGCTGTGGCAGTGGCAAATATCATAACAGAGAAAATGCTAAAAGGTAATTCTAAAGTCGAGAAAATCACCCTAGATACAGTAGCTGCTGCAGGTATAGGAAATATGACATCAACAATTGAAATTATTTTAAATAAAATTTAGTAAACGCTTCCAGGACCTTTTAGAAGCATGTTTTCACATTCTTTACATACTTGTTCATCAATGTTTGATTCTAAATTATGATGTATCTCACAAATTAGCAAACTTGATTTAATGTAATTACAAAGTCCTATGAATTTTGAAAGACTAGATGGGGTATATGCCATATCTGAAGAAAGACTGTCAGTTAATTCATTAATCAAGATTGCAACTTGTTTTTCTGATAAAAGCTTAGCAATCAAAGATGGATCACCTCTTGTTCCACGAATGTAATTACTGATGGCTGCTTGAGTAACACCAAGCATTTTAGAAATCTCATCTTCTCTAATATCATGATCTTCTGCAAGTTTTTTGGCAAGAATAGCTCGTAATGCAGGAATTAAAGTTTTAGATTCAATTTCAGCAGGAAGCAGCATTAATCCACAAGATGCAGATAATGAATTTAAAGTTTGCAATAACATGCAGAGTTCACCCAAACAGTGCTATTAGGCATAGCTATTTTAATTTCAAAACCATGTCAATAATGTTGGAAGAATTTTCCAAGAATCTATACAGTGTTTTAGAAGAATCATGTAGCCTATCCAAATCAAATTTAATTTCACTGTCGGGAGGATTGGATAGCTCAGTTATCGCATATTTTCTCAAGCAAAGAAAACTAAAAGCGGTGGCTGTGATTGCAGATGACTTTGTTTCAACAGATTTGACATATTGTCAAATGATTTCAAAAGAAATGCAATTACCATTAACAATTCATAATGTGAAAACGGATTCAATTCTTGAAGCAGTAGAAGAAACAATCAAGATTTTAAAAAACTTTAACGACATAGAAATTCGAAATAACGTTGTAATGTACCTGGCAATTAAATGGGCAAAAGACAATGATGAAAAATCAATCATTACAGGGGACGGAGCTGATGAATTATTTGCAGGATATAGTTTCCTCATAAATAAACCAGAAGAAGAATTAGAAAAAGAAATTAAAAGAGTTTGTTCAGTAATGCACTTTCCAACACAAAAAATAGGAAAAGCATTAGGAGTGAATGTAGAATCGCCATTTCTAAATGAAAAAGTAATGGAACTAGCTAATGAGATTCCCGCAAATTTGAAAGTCAAAAACGAGAATGGAGAAAGACATGGAAAGTGGATTATCCGCAAAACATTTGAAAAATACATACCACAACAAATTGCATGGAGAGAGAAATCCCCAATGCAGGAAGGTTCAGGAACTTCAGGATTAACTAATTTGTTTGAATCAATAATAGGGGAAGAAAAATTTGTTGAAAAAAAACTGACAGTTGAAAAAGAAGACGGGATTGTAATTAGAAGTAGAGAATCTATGCACTATTACGAGATTTTTAAAAAATTATTTGGATCTCCTGTAGATGCCAAGGTGGAAGAAATATGCCCATATTGTAAACACAGTGTTGGAAAATCAAAATTTTGTAGAATGTGTGGGGCTTTTCCCATCTAGATGTTCTTTTTGTACTTGCGAGGTTTTTTGAGAAAAATTCTTCTACATCCATCACAGCAAAAATAAACTTTTTTCCCATCATGATCATGAATTAATGCTAAATCTTCATCTAGTTCAATTCCACATACAGGATCTACTGGCACAGCCTTTCCACTTTGCAAATTCTATTTATACATTCAGCTATAGCGGTTTTATTGTTAATTAGCTAAAAGCATTTTCTTGACATGCCTCAAGAAATCAAACAGCTGATGATTAATTTCAGATTTAATCAAGAATGAATTATTTTGAGGATTTGCTTTGGGAGCATACCATAATCAGTGTCAGGTTCAGATACGACATACAAAATATCATTATTAATTATGACACTAATTGCAAGTGCACGTTCACGAGAAGCCATTGCAAAATTCACTGGGCCAAGCTGCTTGTCAAACTCTTTTCTCATTTTGACACGCAATGCAAGTTCCATGAAAATCATTTCGTCATCTTTTTCGCTCTCCAAAGGTTCAACGTTTTCTTTCATTCCTCCTGCCACCAAGCGTCCTCGCTCATTGATCACACCTGCAAATCGGATTTTAGGATCAATGGCATATACGGAATTACAAATTTTGGCATAATCATAGATTTTTCCAGACAAATTACTTAGTCACACTAAAAATCACTCATTTATTATCTTTCTACAAATTGTAGTCTCAGATAATCAAAATAGTTACGAGGCCAATTTCTTTACCAATGCAAGGAATTCAGATTCGGACATTGGAGGAATTTTCATAATTTCAAGATTTTCTAAAACATGTTCAGCAGATTTCTGGCCCACCAAAGGAGCTAAAACACCAGGAGATGAGCGAATAAATTGCAAAGCACGTAAAGATGGTTTTAGATCATTAAAATCAGGCATCGTTCCAGGAGTTAATAGTCTGCCTTGCATGAAAGGGACACTAGTGAATACGCCAATCCCCAACCTCACAGCTGCCTCTAAAATGGAAATATTCTCAGTTCCAAATAATTGATTTTTTCCAAGTAATGCTTGATCATAGTTCATGTTGTAAGGCAACTGAATGAATCTAAATCCATGGTTTCCGCCCCCAATTTCTTTGGCCATGTTTACTGTATCTTCTAATGAGAGATATTGCAAATTATCATTTGGGACTCTGAAACATTCCCAAGTGGCCATGCCATAAAATTTGATTTTACCCTCTTGACGTTTTTGCTCATACAGTTTAAAAACAGATTTTAGATTATCCATGAATTTTTCTTTAGAGACATCCTTGATTTGTCCTTCAACAGCATTATGAAGATACATCAAATCAATACAGTCCAACCCCAAATTTTTTAAGCTACGATCCAGTTGATCAGAAAGATATTCAGTAGTCATGCAGTGATAACCCGATGTGATATCGCCCTCTTTGATGACTCCTTTTTGAGAATATTCCTCTTTCACATATTCCCAGAAACCCAGTTGAACATCAGCATCATTTGTGACATATCCATTTTTAGAGCTGACAAATACTTGATCACGTGTAATTTTACTCTCTTGAATCAATTCTAGAATGGCCTTACCTACAGAACGTTCTGCCTTTTGAGATCTATAATTTATTGCAGTATCAATTACATTTACCCCAGATAAGACAGACTGTTTTACAGCATTAGTTACTAATTCATCCGTTTTGGAATCAGCATCACCAAGGTAAGTTCCAATACCCACATTTGAGAGATACAGGCTTTGAAATTCTTTAAAATTGTCTTTATTTACGCCTGAATCATCAGTAAATTTTTTAGTTCCTTCAAAAGTTGCAAATCCAGATATCATGATGAACAATAACAATTGCTAAATTTATGTCTAAAGAATTACAAACCTATCAACAAGCTAATTACAAACAATACACCAGTAATCCTACCAAACATCAAAGTCGAAGCCATGTGAGGTACAAGATCTTCAACAGAGTTGAAATTTTTCTGCAACCCCATTCCAGATTTTATCATTAACGGTATACTCAAAAATACAATTAAAGAAATCATCGGAAATAGATTTAACCATACACCAATCACTATTGCAAAATATGACACCAGAGGAAAAATCCAGAATAACTTTACAGCATTTTCTTTTCCTGCTACAATAACCAAAGTTTTTCGGCCTTTAGACTTGTCAGCATCATAGTCTGGAAAAGATGCAATGAAAAGCACCAATGACGACAAAGAGCCGACAACTATTCCAGCAAGTATTGATTCAATAGAAATTTCTCCAGATTGGATAAAAAAAGTTCCAATGACAATCATGCAACCCTTTACTGCAACAAAAAATTCCCCTAAACCAGAATCGACAATTTTTGTAGAGTAAAAATAAATCGATATAATTGCAAAGCCCAAGATGACCGCAATGGTTATACCATCAGTAATTACAAAATATCCTCCAATTATAGAACCGATAATTAAAAATGCAACTCCCGCACGATATACGGAAGATGGCCTGAGTAATCCCTCAGGCAATACGCCAGTGCCACCACTCATCTTTGTCCTAGTAGTTTTAGTATCGATGCCTCTTTTAAAATCCCAAAAATCATTTAGTAAATCGACACTTGCATGTAGTGCCATGACTCCAGCAAATGTCAAAATTGCATCAAAGGGTTCGATGGAAGAATTTTGCCACCAATTTAATGCCAATCCAACTGAGACTGCAATAACTGATGCAAGGAGAAATCTCACCCTGATCACTCTAAACCATACAGATAACATCAAGTAAAGTATCAGTTTTTCAGTATAATATTCATGAGTTTTAGGTCTCAAGATATTGTTTATATGAAATTCGGATAAAATATGCCCATGATAATAGGTAAAATTTCAAAAAATGAGAAAAAAGTGGAATTTGACATCAATATCCATTGTACTAATTGTGACAAACATGTTCCAGGAGGATTAAAAGCTGGAGAAAAATATTATCAAACCAAAGAATTTAAAATAGAACTTGAAGAATTTCTGAAAAATTATCTTTGCGGTATTTGTAGAGATAAAAAAAGACAAAAAATATAGAAAATCTCTTATTTTATAACAACTTCATTATCAAAAAGAATCTAGCGCATGGATGAAGAATTACAAATTCATATAATGTGATTTCAAATTAGAAATCAGTAAAATTGTTCAAAAACATCACTGTTGCCATAATTACTCCCACCCACACAAAAAAATCGTTTGATCTGGGGCTTGCTTTAGCAAAGAAACTCAATACTGAATTGTCTGTAATTGAATGCGTTTACAAGATTCAGCCAAAGTTTTATTTTTTTGAAACAAAGTCAGATAGGAAAATTATGCAAGAACAAATTTCTAAACTCAAAGAGGAACTGAGAAAATGGAAAGAGCTAGCGCAAAAAGAGGGTGTTAAAATCAACACCAAATTTGCTTTGACAGATTCAATTGCTCATTGGGTAATTGACTATGTCAAAGAACACAAAATAGGCTTGTTGGTAGTGGATTATCCTAAGCTTTCTATGATCGAGGCAAATCATTTTGACGACATCATTAACACGATTCATCATAAGGCACATTGCCATGTTCTTACCACGAAAAATTAGCTGATGTGAATTTGTGTTTCTAGAATGTTGTAGGTTTAAACTAAAATTTTTCTTTTGATGTATCCTTTTTTTAATTCATGAATTTCCACGTGAGTATTGTATTGAATGCCTAAACTCCATCCCCATCATGTCAGGAGTCTGAATCAATTGTTACGATCAGGTAATCTTTTGACAGAAAGTTTGATCGATGACGTTTATCAATTCTGTAATGTCGCTAAATTTTGTAAAGCGTAAAACACAATTTAATTAAATACAAGAAAAAGGACTTATGAGAAATGTCTATAACCATGTGATCTTTCAGCTAACTAATGGACTATTCCAAGTACCTGCATTGTCAAGATTGCCAAGAGTCAGGATTGTATTGTAGCAAGCACAGAATAGAGGTAGAAGCAGGCCTGCGCAAGAGGGAATTAAGTAAGGTACTGAAGATGAGTAACTACAAGTCTCCACAGTACGTTCATGCAATCAAAGAGTTGCTGGAATCATATGACGTATGGAAGACAGTTGAGCCTAAAATTAGATAGAAAACGGACTAAAATCAGTTATTTTCATTATGCGTTTCCACACTTGTCACATACTGCCTCAGATATGTCTTCTGAAATAACCACAGTACTCAGATGCAAAACACCTGTTACACAGTCCAATCATTACTATTCACCATAATTATGACACGAACACGAGTAGCTGACTCCGGATGTATGTTCCATCATGCAGGGGTACGTGGTGCACCTGATTCTAACAAGGATTGATAAATCATACCAACATTACATAATTGATTTTATTGAAAAACAATTATGGTTTTGTCAAAAGTTATCAAATGCCAACAATTGCAGCGGTCTGTATTTTACAAATAACAAAATCATAAATTTGAATCTTAAGACCAACAACGATCAGTTACTTGGTGAGAGATCCAATGTGTCTATGTTTAATTTTTGGAACAGTAGTATTTAGATCATTCTAATGAATCATACTATTCTCTTTTAAGCAAACTTTGCAAATTGTGATTTAGGATTCTGTGAATAGGAGTCATTATCTAACCGTTTAACCAACCGACCATAACCGTCCAAGGGATGGGCCAACTTTTGCCCATCCTTTCAAATCATCTTTTGTCAATTATGGATTAATGCAAATCACCTGATGAATGAGATGAACGAATCATTCGTTTTGTTTTTATTCAAATTTTGCAAACCCTATACATGAGCAATCAAGATAAACAAAACAAATCAAGCAGATGGGAAGAAGTGCAAGGACTGTCCTGGATTTTTTACGAGGACTAATCAAATTGTGGATTTTCAAACCCACAACTTTTTCTCTTACAAACACTCATAACAACTTATGAACATCTCAAGAATCTAAAAAATGATGAGATA
>Ga0224507_10000229_pt1 | contig 22374 bp, 31 predicted proteins | sample SF_Jan12_sed_USG_3_FD_170159 | JGI IMG/M metagenome (GOLD analysis project Ga0224507, IMG submission 170159) | Sediment microbial communities from San Francisco Bay, California, United States - SF_Jan12_sed_USGS_13 | ecosystem: Environmental > Aquatic > Marine > Sediment | place: USA... | reverse complement strand
CCTGCGGGGGAACATCCTGGTCCCGCCGTAGAGGCGATTGCGGAGCCCCTGCCTGGCGAAGCCCCGGAGACGGACATTTCCCTGGTGCAGGCAGAGCTGGAAGGCCTGGCCAAACTGGTTAAATCTGAGCCGAGCCTTGCCCCGGAAGAAGACAGGGAACCCGTGGCCGGCGAAGATTTTGACCAGGTAGTCAGGAAAAGACGCGGTGGCGCCGCCCGGGTGGCATCAGGACTGCTGGCGCTGATCCTCGCCCTGGGCCTGGGCGCCCAGGTAATCCATTACTACCGGCAAAGCCTGCTGCCCCATCCCACGGTAGGGCCGGTTCTGAAACAGGCCTACCAAAAACTTGGCGTCGCACTGCCGCCGGAATGGAAACTGGATAGTTACGATGTTCGCCAACTGGGTGGCGTGCAAGATCCCGCCCGACCGGGAGTACTAATTATCGGCATCAGCATTCGCAATCAGGCCGCGCACAGCCAGCCCTATCCGATTATCAGGCTGGTGCTGGAAAATCGCTGGGGCGAAAGAATTGCCAAAAATGATCTCAAGCCTTCGGACTACCTGCCCGAAGAAGCGACACCAGGGGCCATGATGCGCGCAGGTCAGATGATTAAAACCGACATTGCGGTCATCGAACCCGAGGGCGCCAGCGCGACAAATTTCCAGATTGACGCCTGTATGCCCAATGAAGACGGCGCTCTGAACTGCGCCAACAAACTCTGAATCCACCCCCCTACTAAAGACGGGTCTTGCCAGTCCCAATTCAATCGTTATGATGCTCGATCCACTGGCGAAATTTTGACCACTCCATGCGAATCGGCAATATCACATTTGACAATACCGTTGCCCTGGCACCAATGGCCGGGGTGACCGATTTGCCGTTCAGAAATTTGTGCAAACGCCTGGGGGCGGGCTTCGCACCCTCTGAGATGGTGACCTCTGATGTACGTCTGTGGAACACCCCTAAGTCCCGTCGTCGCCTGGACCATGAAGGCGAGTCATTCCCGAGGATCGTGCAGATAGCGGGCGGTGACCCCGAGATGATTGCGAACGCGGCGCGACTGAACGTGGAACGCGGCGCCGATATCATTGATATCAATCTTGGTTGCCCGGCAAAAAAAGTCTGTAACAAGGCGGCCGGTTCAGCCTTGTTAAAAGACGTATCACTGGTCAAGGCGATATTGGAAGCCGCCGTGGACTCGGTCCAGGTTCCAGTGACGCTGAAGACGCGCACCGGATGGTCCAGCGAGACCCGAAATGGACCCGAAATCGCCAGCATTGCGGAAGCTGCGGGAATTCAGGCCATCGCAGTACACGGCCGAACAAGAAATTGCATGTACAAGGGCCATGCTGAGTACCAGACCATCGCCGAGATAAAGCGCAGTGTCAGCATCCCCGTAATCGCCAATGGCGACATCACTTCCCCCGAAACAGCTAGTGAAGTACTGGCCATGACCGGGGCGGATGGGCTGATGATCGGCCGGGCCGCCCAGGGGCGTCCATGGATTTTCCGCGAGATAAACCACTTCCTGGCTACAGGAGAGAAACTTGCGCCTCCCTCGTGGGAGGAAGTCCGTGATATTATGCTCGACCACCTTGAGAACCTGTACCATTTCTATGGTGAATACACGGGTGTCCGCGTGGCAAGAAAACATTTGGGATGGTATTGCAAAGATCAACCCGGCTCGGTTTTGTTTTGGGAAAACGTAGCCCGGGTTGAGCGTTCAAGCGAACAAATTCAAGCAACAACAAACTATTTTAAGCAGTTGATTCAACAGGCTGCATAGAAGTCAGATTGAGGAATACGGAACGGTGGCAATTCAAGACGGCTATAACAATCTTTCGGCAGAATCAGGCGGACAAAAACCCTTAAGGGACCTCACACACGATGCCCTGAGTGCGTATTTCAAGAACCTCAACGGCCATCGGCCGGGTGACTTGTATACGCTGGTAATGAGCGAGGTTGAACAACCTTTATTCAAGGCTGTTCTGGAATTCACCGGCGGCAATCAAAGCCGTGCTGCAGACATACTTGGCATCAATCGCGGGACCCTGCGAAAAAAATTACGCAGCTATCACCTGATTGACTAACTGAGGCTCACAATGACTCAAATTCGACGCGCTCTGATCAGCGTCTCCGACAAATCCGGAGTCGCCGAACTGGCTCGCTCCCTCGTGGACCTGGGTATAGAACTTCTCTCCACCGGCGGCACTGCCGCGCTGATTCGCGACGCGGGGCTTCCCGTAAAAGACGTCTCGGATCACACCGGCTTCCCCGAAATCATGGCGGGACGAGTCAAGACACTGCATCCGAAGATCCACGGCGGCCTGCTGGGGCGTCGAGGCATAGATGAAGCGGTCATGGAAGAGCATGACATTGCCCCGATTGATCTGCTGGTGGTGAATCTGTACCCCTTTGAGCAGACCATTGCCCGTCCAGACTGCACCCTGGAAGAGGCCATCGAGAATATTGATATCGGTGGACCTGCGATGCTGCGTGCCGCAGCAAAAAATCACGCTGGTGTTGCGGTGGTGGTCAATCCCGGCGACTACGACTCGCTGCTTGAAGAATTGCGTGGCAACGATTCGCACCTTGAGTACAAGACCCGCTTTGCCCTGGCCGTAAAAGCCTATTCGCACACCGCCCACTATGACACCGCCATCAGCCGCTACCTTTCCACCCACCTGGAAACCATTGATGCCGAAGAGCTGGGTGAAAAATTCGACCTGGCCCTGGATCGCAAGCAGACGCTGCGCTATGGCGAAAATCCCCACCAACGGGCAGCATTTTATGTAGAACCCGGTGCCCGCGAGGCCTCCCTGGCCACCGCGATACAGAAGCAGGGTAAGGAACTGTCCTACAACAACATAGCCGATGCCGATGCGGCCCTGGAATGCGTCAAGCAGTTCAAGGAACCGGCCTGCGTCATCGTCAAACACGCCAACCCCTGTGGCGTAGCGGTCAACGCGACCATAGGCGAAGCTTACGAGCGGGCCTACCAGACAGACCCTACCTCGGCGTTTGGCGGAATCATCGCCTTTAACCGAAACCTGGATGCCGTAACCGCCTCCATGATCATTGAGCGGCAATTTGTTGAAGTCATCATTGCACCGGACGCCGATGCAGATGCCCTGGAAGTTGTGTCCACCAAGGCCAACGTCCGGGTGCTGCTTACCGGTCAATGGGACGTGGAAGCCCCGCTGGCCGGACTGGACTACAAGCGTGTCAATGGCGGCTTGCTGGTTCAGGACCGCGACCTGGCCCTGGTAACCCGGGAGCAGATCAAGGTCGTATCTGCCCGCCAGCCCGGCGAACAGGAACTGACCGACATGATGTTCGCCTGGCGCGTAGCCAAGTTCGTCAAATCCAATGCGATCGTGTTCTGCAAGGACAAGATGACCATTGGTGTAGGTGCCGGCCAGATGAGCCGGGTATACAGCACCCGCATCGCCGCCATCAAGGCGGCCGATGTGGGCCTGCAGGTGAAAGGCTCTGTAATGGCCTCCGATGCCTTCTTCCCCTTCCGGGACGGCATTGATGCCGCGGCCGAGCATGGCATCACCGCCGTGATTCAGCCCGGTGGCTCAATGCGTGACGAAGAAGTCATCCAGGCGGCCAACGAGCACGACCTGGCCATGGTGTTCACAGGGATGCGGCATTTCAGACATTGATCTGAGGCCATGGACCGGAAACAGTAACGACAACGAATCTGGCCGGGAGAGAAGGGCTTCATGAAAATTTTGGTGATAGGTGGCGGCGGCCGGGAACATGCCCTGGCCTGGAAAGCAGCTCAGTCTCCCATGGCTGACGTGGTTTACGTTGCGCCGGGCAATGCGGGCACGGCCCTGGAACCGAATATCGAAAATGTCGATATACCGGCCGAAGACATCCAGGCCCTTGCAGATTTTGCCGAGAAAGAGGACATCGGCCTGACCATCGTGGGCCCTGAAGGTCCGCTGGTAGCCGGCGTCACCGACCTGTTCGCCAGCCGAGGCCTGAAGTGCTTCGGCCCCTCCGCAGCCGCAGCCCAACTGGAAGGCTCCAAGGCCTTCTCCAAGGATTTCCTGGCCCGACACCATATTCCCACCGCCGGCTACGGCAATTTCGACAGCCTGGAACCGGCGCTGGCCTATATCCGGGAGCACGGCGCCCCAATCGTGGTCAAGGCCGACGGCCTGGCCGCCGGCAAGGGCGTGGTGGTAGCTCAAACGGTGGAGGAAGCCGAGAACGCTGCCCGCGATATGCTCCAGGGTGGGGCCTTCGGCTCAGCCGGCGCGCGCATCGTTGTCGAAGAATTCCTGCGGGGCGAGGAAGCCAGCTTTATCGCCATGGTAGATGGACGTAACATCCTGGCATTCGCCACCTCCCAGGACCACAAGGCCAGGGACGAAGGCGACACCGGACCCAACACCGGCGGAATGGGCGCCTACTCCCCGGCACCGGTAGTCACTGCCAAGATCCACCATCGGATTATGGAAGAGGTAATGGAACCCACCGTTGCCGGACTGGCCGCAGACGGCTCGCCCTACACCGGCTTCCTGTACGCCGGTGTCATGATTGACGAAAGTGGAACCCCCAAGGTGCTGGAATTCAACTGCCGTTTCGGTGATCCGGAAACCCAGCCCATCATGATGCGAATGCAGTCGGACCTGGTGAAACTCTGCCTGGCGGCACTGGACGGCAAACTGGATGAGTATGAAATCCAGTTCGATCCCCGGCCCGCACTGGGCGTGGTATTGGCCGCCGGCGGCTATCCGGCAGCCTACGCCAAGGGCAAGGTAATCAGGGGCCTCCACGAAGTCGATGAGACCCAGCAGAAAGTCTTTCACGCGGGCACCCGCCTGGAAGACGGCAAGGTGCTGACCAACGGTGGTCGCGTCCTGTGCGTCGTTGCCCTGGGACAGGATGTCACCCATGCACAGGCCAGCGCGTATCGCCTGGTCGCGGACATCAACTGGGAAGACATGTATTGCCGCAAGGACATCGGTCACCGGGCGGTAGCCCGGGAAAAGGCCGACCAGTAAGACCTGGCGAAAAAACAATGGGCCCGCGATGCGGGCCCATGTCGTTTCAAGTCAAGCCGGTCGCTTCGTTAATCCATAAACGGATATCCATAGGCCTTCGGCGGCACGTAGGTTTCTTTCACCGTGCGCGGCGAGAGCCAGCGATACAAGTTCAGCAAGCTACCGGCCTTGTCATTGGTTCCTGACTTGCGGGCACCGCCAAATGGCTGCTGACCCACCACCGCACCGGTGGGCTTGTCGTTAATATAGAAATTGCCTGCAGCGTGACGCAATTTGCCGGAAATATCCTCGGCTGCAAGCCGGTCACGGGCAAATACCGACCCGGTCAGTGCATAAGCCGATCCCCGATTACAAATCTCGATGGTGTCTTCAAGGTCCTTGTCATCGTAGACAAACACTGTCAGCACAGGTCCGAAGATCTCTTCCCGCATGCTTCGATACCCCGGATCGCTGGCCACGATCACCGTGGGTTCGATGAAATAGCCGGTGCTGTCGTCATGACCACCACCCACCAGGATGCTGGCATCCGGGTGACTGCGGGCATGATCGATATAGCCGACGATTTTCTTGAACGAGCGATCATCAATCACCGCATTCATGAAATTACCGAAGTCCCTGACGTCTCCCATCTTGATGGTGCTGATCTCATCCACCAGGCGTTGCTTCACCTGGGGCCAGAGACTGCCGGGAATATAGGCCCGGGAGGCAGCTGAACATTTCTGCCCCTGGTATTCAAATGCCCCGCGAATAAGCGCAATAGCCAGCGCATGCTCGTCAGCCGACGGGTGGGCAAACACGAAATCCTTGCCACCGGTCTCCCCGACTATCCGGGGATAGGAGTCGTAGCTGGAAATACTCTCCCCCACTTGACGGTAAATTGATTCGAAGGTTGCAGTGGACCCGGTGAAATGTACGCCGGCCAGGTCCCGCTGGGCCAGCAAGGCCGGACCGGCCTTGCGCCCCTCGGCACCGACCATGTTAATCACGCCGGGCGGCAGACCCGCCTCCTCGAAGAGCTTCATGAGGTAATGAGCCGAGTACATCTGGGTATGGGAAGGTTTCCAGATCACCGTGTTGCCAAGCAACGCCGGAGCAGTGGGCAGATTACCGGCGATGGCCGTGAAATTAAACGGCGTGACCGCCAGGACGAAGCCCTCAAGTGGGCGGTAGTCCATCCAGTTTTTAATTCCTGGAGACGAGTGTGGCTGCTGCGCGAGTATCTGCTGGTAAAAACTGACATTGAAGCGCAGGAAATCTATCAACTCGCAGGCAGCGTCTATTTCCGCCTGGAACACGCTCTTCGACTGCCCCAGCATAGTGGCGCCATTAAGCAGGTCCCGGTAGGGACCGGCAAGTAAATCCGCAGCGCGCAAGAACACTGCCGCTCGCTCGTCCCAGGATGCATGCTCCCAATCCGCCTTGGCGCCCCGTGCCGCACTGACAGCAGCCTCCAGTTCCTGCTCGCCCGCCAGGTGATAGTCCCCCAGCACATGCTGGTGGTCATGGGGCATGACCGCCTTACCCATCTTGCCGGTTTCCACCTCTTTCCCATTAATGATGCAGGGAATATTGATGCGCTCCGAGGCGAGTGACTCCAGCCTGGCCTTGATGGAAGCCCGCTCTGGACTGCCCGGCGCGTAATTGCGGATGGGTTCGTTAATCGGTGTGCTGTGCCGGAAAATAGTCTCTTTCATTTACCCTGTCCCATTATTCGCCAGGCAAATACCTGGCCTGATTTTCGATTCAGTTCAAGCCACCTGGTCCGTGCACGTCATCGCGGGCCGGCTCTAGAATGTCTTAGCCCAAAATCTGCACCGCCAGACTCAACTGGCACACCACGCCGATCATGAACGCAACGGTACGCACCCAGGGAATTGCAAAGGTATAGCCAATCGGATGCACAAGCCGGGCCCAGAAATACACTTCACAGGCGGTTGCAGTAGCTGCATTGCTGACTCCGGCCGCGTTAGCCACAAGCACCAGCGCCGCAAAAACAACGAGGTTTTCCACCGCATTGTAATGAGCTGCCTTGAGGCGTTCAGCCCAGGCAGCCAGAGGCTTTTGGGCCGGGGGATAACTGACTGCAGCTACCAGCCCCCTGACAGAAACACCATTGAGAACGTAGGGAAACCACAGCAACGCCGTGAGCAGCACAACATAGGTCAGATAAGTCAGTTCAATCGTCATGACATTCCTCCAGTGGTTTTCCACCTGGCGTTTGTCAGGTATGCAAGTCCGGGTGGATCAATAATTCAAAACGAATTTCTCCGTTCTTCAAACGGGCCACTTCCTGCCAGCCGGCTGCCCGGTAAAATCCCTCTGCGCGAGTTCCCTGGTCGGTAGTCAACCAGATCTTCCTGGAAGACTGGCTCCACAGCCATTGCACAGCAGCATCAAGCAGGTCGCGACCGATACCCCGGCCCTCTTGTCCGGGCTCAATAAACAGCGCCCAGATATTTCGCTCCCGGGCGTTGGCAACGCTGAAGCCGAGTATCGCGCCATCTTCCTCCCACACCCATCCGCGACCGGTTTCGGATATGGCCTCCAGGGTGCGCTCCGACGTTAGCCATTCAGGCCGGCACAAGATGTTTTCCCTCACCCTGAGTCGCAAGGCGTTAACCGCTTCGACATCACCTGCGTGGGCCTGCCTTCTCAACGGCGATATCCCTTATTCCCGTTCCTGATCCAGAACGCAGTACTTCATATAATCGGCAGCCTCATTAGCTGTCCAATCCCCCTTGGGAGTCTTCTCCATCTTTTCGCACCAGGCAGGACTACCAACCTCCGGCTGACAGGCGGAAAGCAGGCAGACGCTCAACAGGAGCAACAGGGCTATTTTCTTCATTCGTACACTCCAGCCTTACGATCCGAGCAGACCAGGCAAATACATGATTCCCGCGACCACCAGCATTGCCGCAATCGCGGTCAGGCCTAGTTGATAGATCGCGATGCGGGCACCCACGGATAGACCTACTGCCCCATCCCCCCGGGGATAGCGCAACAGGAAACCGTGACAAAGTGCTGTTACAACCAATAACACCACCGGCAAGAGGACAATCAGGCCACCCTGACCAATTTGGGCCGCCAGCCCTGTGAGGTGCGCCAGCAAGCCCAGGACGATGACCAGCACGTAGGACAGCATGGTTGCCGAAAAGGCAACCCAGAAGGGCGCTTCAAATGCCGCTGACCGCCTGGCCCCCAGCACCGCAAACCAGGCGCTGATAAACGCTGTAACAGTCAGTACCAGGAAAAGCACGGGGTATGACATCTCAGAATTCATAGAATCTCCCACAATTCACGGTATTCGTGAATCTCAAGAACTAGCGCTATTTTAACCGTTATATTCCATATCACTATCCAGACATCTACATACCTGTCCAGGACAGAGCCTCCAATTTTACTGCCCCATTTCCGCAGGGTTCATGTAGTAAAAATTGAGCTTATTTCCGTCCAGGTCCCGGAAGTAACCGGCGTAGAAGCCTTTCATCCGCTCACCCGGGGCGCCCTCATCGCTTGCTCCCAGTTCCAGGGCCTTGCTGTACAGGGCATCCACCTTGTCGGAGCTATCCACGGCCAACGCAATCATGCTGCCATTGCCCCGGGTGGCCGGTTTGCCATCGTAGGGCTTGGCCACCGAAAACATCGGCTGGCTCGGATTTACACCCCAGGCAATAAACCGATCGGAAGCCATGAAGCGCCGGGCGCCCATTTGTCCGAGCAAGGCATCATAAAAATCCGCGGCTCGCGGCAAATCATTCGTACCCACAATTACATATCCAATCACGGCAATTCCTCCATCAACTCTGTTTGTATCGATCGTACCGGTCGCGACAAGGCCTGGCCTGCCGGTGATACAACCCTGGAAACTGTCTTCTAATTGTTCCTCGCCTGTTCACGCCGCGCCAACAAATACAGCACCGTCCCTACTGCCAGAAACAAGGCCGTGGACATCACCGCATCCAGGGACACCTGGCTTAGCAGCCACACGCACACGGCGGCGCCACAAATCGGTATCAGGTATCCACCGGGCAGGTGGAAGCGTGCTTTATCCTCTCCGAACTTGCCACGAAGTCGCGGGATGGCCGCAATACAAAGCAGGTAGATGAGAAGACGTGACAGCACACTCATACCCGCGAGCCAGGCAAACGATCCGTAGGCCGCCAGGGCGAAGCAAGCGACGCCGAAAAATATCACCGACCGGCTGGGCGTCTTGTATCGCGGATGCACCCCGGCAAACCACTGGGGGAGGGTTCCCTCCCGGGCAAGCATGTAACTGGCCCGGGGCGTTGAAAACATCGCACCGGCAACATTACCCCCCACGGAGGCGATAACCCCGGCCATCACCAGGGCCGCGCCTGCCGGGCCCATCAATACCGCCGCAACATCCACCAGGGGACGCTTCGAGCTCGCCAGGTCCGGCAACACAGCCACCGAAAGCGCCTGGACCAGCCCATACAAGAGGGTGGCAACGACCAGCGCCAGGATTAGCGCTCGTGGCATATCACGCTGGGGATCCCGGGCCTCGGCTGCAGGCACCAGTCCCGACTCGAAACCCACGAAGGCATACACCAGGATAATCAACGCCGTACCCCATTCAGATACAGCCGGAGCCAGCACCTGGGGGGCGGGCAAAAATTCCGCAGGTACATTCCATATACCCACCGCCACCAGCGCCACGAGCGGCAGCATTTTCAATACTGTCAGCACACCCAGGGAGCGCATGGCCTGCCTGGCCCCGATGACGTTCACCCAGACCAGGGAAGCGCAAATCAGGAACAGGATAGCCAGGCGGCTTGCCCCCTTGTCTATGCCCGGTACGAAATACCCGAGGGTGCTCACCAGCAAATTGATATTGGCGGCAAAAGCCATGGTGCGGGCCACGTAGAAGGTCCACCCGGTTTGAAATCCGACTATCGAGCCAAATGCCGCCCGGGTGTAGAGGATCGGCCCACCGGTGCCCCGGAAATAACTGGAGACTTCGCCGAAGCACAACATGATCGGCAGCATCAACAATCCGCAGAGGACAAACGCAATCGGGCTGTACGCACCAAGCAATTCAGCCGCCCTGGCGGGTACGCCAAAAATACCGGCACCGATGATCCCGTTAATCACCAACAACCAAAGAGCGATTACAGAAAATTGACGTGGAAGGGGTTCGTCGCCCTGCCCGATATCAGTCTTCATCGGGCAGATTGCCCCGGCAAAGCGGGTGACCGATGGCCGCGCAATGGTGGAAAGATTTCTTTACGCGACATCAAGACTTGGCTCCATACCAACACGGCATAACACGATCGAGACAGGACACCGATCAGTCCCACTCAAAAGGTTCCTGGGGATCACGGTCTATTTCCAGCTCGAAAAGGTCCGGCCGGGCGTAATGACCGGCAACATCCAGAGAGCGCTTGGCATGGGCGCTTCTCGAGGGGTCCAGGTCGCAAGTGAGAATACCCTCTTCCCGGAAATGGGGTCCGGCCACGATTTCACCACCTGGCGCCACCACCACAGAACCGGCGGGATTTACCCACTCATCCTCATCCGGAAATAGCTTCGTCTTTCCAGGGAAATCTGCAGGAAAATCACTGCCCCGAAGCAAGGTACCCGCCGACAGCACCCAGCAACGCCCTTCCCGGGCAATATGCTGCATGGAGCCTACCCAACCGTCCCCCTGGTCGTAGGTGGGCGCAACATACACTTCCACACCCTGTGCATACAGCCCATAGCGAGCCAGGGGCATGAAGTTCTCCCAGCAGATCAATCCGCCCAGGCGGCCACAGGGGGTATCCACCACTTTCAAGCCCCGTGCATCGCCCATACCATGGACCGTGCGTTCCGGGTTGGTAGGCATGAGCTTGCGGTGATGGTTAAGGATGCTGCCATCAGGGCCAATTATGACGAAGGCGTTGTACAGGGTGCCGCGGCTGAAACGCCCTTCGCGCTCGTTCATACCCATGACGATGGTCATGGCGTGCTCCGCGGCCGCGGCCCTGAGCGGGTCCAGGTCATCGCCCTGCAGATCCACCGAGTTATCAAACAACCTGGCGTGAAGTTCCTCGCACAACCCGAAATCGCCACCGGGACGCAGGCGCCAGGCCCAGGCAGGATAAGCCGGAATAAATGTTTCCGGAAACACCAGTAGGTTCACGCCCTTGCCGGCCGCTTCGTGAATGATGCCTACGGCCTTCTCAATGGTTTTTGTTTTATCCAAGACCACCGGGGCGGCGACTGCGATGCCTGCTGTAATCATCTTCAATCTCCTTCCAGACTCTGGGCAAACTATAACCTATAGGTAACTTCCTGCATTAGACGCCGGGTCGTGGAACGCTGGAAATCAGGCAAACAAATCTATCTCGGGCTCATTGTCAGCCATGCGAATCTTGCCGGAATTTTGCATTCCAAGCTTTTGCAGCAACTTTATCGAGGAAGTATTTCCCGGTGATACAACGGCGACGATACGTTTAAGGCCCAATTGCTCACGCCCGTAACGCATAACCGCAGCGGCCGATTCAATCCCATAGCCCTGCCCCCAGAACTCAGGCAGGAACCCATAACCAATATCCACGTCTTCCAGTATTTCCCGTGAAATCAGACCACACATGCCAATGCAATCACCGGATTGTCTCAGGCCTACCCGAAACAATCCGAACCCGTTAGCCGCGTAACTGGCTATGGGTCCATCACGCAGGTAGGCACGAGCTCCTTCCAGGTCCCGTACACCTTTGTCACCAATATTTTCAATGAATGAGGGTTCGTTAAGAAGACGTAAAATAAACCCACAGTCTTCGAAGCTGAAATGTTCCAGCAACAAGCGGTCAGTTTGAAGTGCAAATGGACCGTTCAATTACCATGATTCCTGCTTATCGGTTCAAACTCAGGCGATGTAATCAGTGCTGGGGGAATAACGTTGCTTCACAGCCCTGCTTCTGAACACCAGTGCAGACATCGCCGTGAACAGGGCCACTGAGCCAAGAATAATGGCCAGGCGAGTCCATGGCTGGTCCAGGGCAATCCGCAGGGAAGCAAAACGATACAAAGATAAAAGCCACTCCAGGGAACCCAGGACTAACGCTCCCTGCATTGCCCATGGCACCCAGCGCTGTCTGAAAAACAGTAGTGCCGGCAACACCAGGCACAAGCCTGCCACCGGCACTATCCCTGCACGGTAAAAATGTGCAGCGAGTAGCAACAAGCTGAGAATGACAGGCAACAAGCGAAGAAAATTCATGATGATAATCACCCTTATTTTGTCAGGCGGGTGCGCGGCGCCGGCGACCCTGCAAAAAATCCAGAAGATTGACCAAGACTACTGGAAGCTCTGGCACTGTGCCATTGTCCCCCGGTAAAAAACACTATCCGATGGCGCGAATCGAGTAACCCAGGCGTCAGACCTGTTCGTCATCCAGCTTCATTAACAACTCTTCGCCATCCAGTGGGCTCAGCCCGTAGGGCGTTCTCACACAGCCTTGCATGGTGAATCCGCATTTTTCCAGGACCCGGCGCGAGGCGTGATTATGTGCTGCCAGATACGCATACAAAGGCCTTTCCGGCACCCGTCTGACGAACTGTTTCAACGCATCCGTGGCAATGCCCTTTCCCCAGTAGTCGCTGCCTAGCCAATACCCCACGGTTCGCTTCTCATCCACATCAAAGCAAACAATGTTTCCCGCGACCCGACCGTCCCAGACAATGGTAGTTTTCATGACCTTTGGATCTACCAGGATTTTCCCCCAGTGCTCCATGAAGGCCTCGAGACTACGAGGACGAAATCCCGCCATTTTTATCGCGACAGGATCTCTCTGGAACTCGAAAAAAAGTTCCAGGTCCTCGCGAAACGGAGCACGTAATTCAAGACGGCTATTCATGAACCCAGCAGGCTCCTTCTATAAGCCCGGCCGATGGTGGCGCCGGTCTACTGGTAAGTTTGACCTTCGTGCTTGATCCAGCCACCCACATGGCGGCCGGCCGGATCGTGATGGGTCCAGTGAAGAACCCCACCCTTGGGATTCCATTCGTACTCACCGTAAATTGTGACTATATCCCCGATGACCAGGTCGGCCACCCTCGGAGCAAGGTCAATATTGTGAGCAACCAGCACCGTGGGACCCGAACCGGCGCGAATGAGAAAACGCTGGTGGCGGCTGCCATCATTGTCATCTGCCAGAATCTTCACCACGGTCCCCACCGCCTCCAACTGGACATCGCTGCGCCGGTTCTCCATGGCAGAAAACAGCGCCTGGTTGGCCGGAGCGTGGCTAAGCTGACCCTGGGAGCCGGTGACCGGTGCATTCGATGTCTGGGGAAGCTGTTGGTACGCCAGGTAAGCGATCAGCAATGCAACAATCAGGGGAAGAATTTTCTTCATCAGGCACCCGTGGGAAGTGAAGCCACCGTTTCCGCTAGACCTTCTTTAAAAAACATGTCTTTAGCACAATTGTGGACTTTCCCTGGCGGCACTCCACCTGCTCATCATTAGAGCTCAGGCGGACGTTCTTATACACCGAACCCCGTTTCAGGGTGGCGGATGTCCCTTTCACCTTCAGGTCCTTGATTACCTGGACGGAATCTCCATCAACCAACTCGGTGCCGTTACTGTCTCGTGCAGCCATGTTTTTCACTCAACCAGTTGAAGGGGGTAACAGACAGGCATGACCGGGCCCGAACGGATAAGCGCCATTATCCGTGTATAAGATAAAACTTCCAACGCGTGGACCTGGGGTGCTCAGGACACCAGGCCCAGCATGCCCAGCAGCCAGGGCAGCAACAGCGCCGTTGCCATCGCACTCAGCGCCATGGCAAGACCCGAGAAGGCACCCATCTGGTGACTTACCTGGAATGCCCTGGCCGTGCCAATCCCGTGAGCAGCGACGCCCATGGCAAGACCGCGTACATCGTCCCGCTCAATCCCCATGGCATCGAAAATTCGGGTGCCAAACACAGCGCCCAGAATACCGGTGACCACCACCATCACCGCAGTCAGGGAAGGCAGCCCTCCAATCGTCTCGGAGATACCCATAGCGACCGGCGTGGTCACAGATTTCGGTGCCAGGGACAGTAGCGTTTCCGGGGTCCCCCCGAGTAACCACGCTATTCCCACGGCGCTCGTCGTCGCCACAAAAACACCAGTCAGGATGGACGCCAGGATTACCGGCCACAGGGCGCGCAATTTAGAGAACTGCTGGTACAGGGGAACCGCCAGCGCAACGGTGGCCGGCCCGAGAAGGAAATGAACAAACTGTGCGCCTTCAAAATACGTGCTGTACGGGGTATCTGTTACAAACAACAGCGCCATCAGAATCAGCATGGCCAGCGCAACAGGATTCAATAGCGGATTACGGTTGGCCGCCTCATACAGTCGATAGGACACGATGTAAGCCAGCAAGGTAATAATCAAGCCCAGCAGTGGCGATGCCGACAAATACACCCAGAGCGTGGAAAGGCCCGTCTCAGTCACTCGCCGACCCTCCCCTGGCGCGCCATCTCAGCAGTGATCGCATCACCAGGGCCGTGATTACCAGGGTGAGCAATGTGCTCAGCACCAGTGCAACACTAATCGGCAACCACTCGCTGCCGATGCGCTGGAAGTGCAGCATCGCTCCAACGCCTGCCGGGACGAACAACAAGGAGAGGTGACTCAACAGGGATGTAGAAGCGCCATCCAGCGACTCTGCGCTTTTGCCCCTGGCCAATAGCGTCAGTAGCAACAGGACCATTCCTACCACCGGACCAGGAACCGGAATTCCCGATAGCAAAACCAGGACCTCTCCGATCAGTTGGTAACACAGCAGCACCGTGATCCCGATCAGAAAACTCATTTAAGCCTCACTTGATTTTCAACTGACAAACCCGGAACCCGACGCTCTATACCACCGCGCCGAACAGGCGGCCCACCACTGCGGTCAGGGCCATTGCCAGGGCACCCCAGAATGTAACACGCGCGGCCCCTGTCCAAACTGGTGCCCCACCGGTATAGGCAGACAGGGCCCCCAGGACGGCAAGACACACCAGGGATGTTGCTGACACGATTGACTCAATGCCTTGCATGGGAGCCAGAACCACAACCATCAACGGCAGTGACGCGCCCACCGCAAAGGTAGTCGCTGATACCAACGCCGCCTGTATCGGATTTGCGCTAACCGTCTCGGATATTCCCAACTCGTCTCGCATGTGAGCGCCCAAAGCATCTTTCGCTTCCAACTGAGTTGCCACCTGCTGGGCAAGCTCTTCGGTAAGGCCGCGTTGAACATAGATGGCGGTCAACTCCCGGTGCTCGTGCACCGGATCAGCCTCCAGTTCGCGTCGTTCCCGGGCCAGGTCAGCCTTTTCAGTGTCCGATTGGGAACTGACCGACACATACTCCCCCGCCGCCATGGACATTGAGCCCGCAACCAGTCCTGCGACACCTGCCAGTAGCACCTGGGAATACCCGGCGCTGGCGGCTGCGACGCCAACCACCAGGCTGGCCGTGGACACGATGCCGTCGTTAGCTCCAAGGACAGCAGCCCTGAGCCAACCAATACGCTGTGTACGATGCCGTTCTCTGTGCAACATGCCCCTTCCTCCATCCTTGGTTGTGGAACAGTTCATTGGAGTTCACGGCTAAAATTATACTCCTCAACCAGCGGCATTACGCAGTCGCGACAATGGGTGCGACTTCGGGGTGTACGCGACACCCCGGTTGAAACTATCAGCGATTCGTGGCCCCCGGGTTAGCTCGCTTGAGGCGCGGGACCGTAGTCGTTATCTCCGCCACTGGGCTGGACAAAGAATATGAGCAGCACGATCCAGCCGATCACCGGAACGAGCCAAAGCAACTGCCATAATCCGGGCCGATCAATATCGTGCAGCCGCCGGGTGCCAATGGCCAGGGTCGGAGACAGCAAGGCCAAGTCGAAGATAAAAGCCAACCATCCACTGATCAGCCCCAGGACCGCACCGATAATCACGTAAATCAGCGCATACATCCAGAATTGCGTGCGCGTGGCCCGGCCGTTGAACTCTGTGTATCTAGAGAGGGCATCAGTAAAGTAATTGAAGTATTCCATAGAGGTCCCCTTGGTCTTTCTTCTGTTCTAAATATTCTTGTCAGCTTGTACTAACATTTATCATTAGACAGAATAGGTCTCATATAATCAATAACTTGGAATGACTCTAATTTACGCGCCGCGATAGGACTTTGGGGTCAGCAATTCTCGACAGCAAGCATGCAAAAAGACCCGAATCAGCAGCGAGGGGCGTCCACGCCTGGGCGGCAGCACTCTAATTAAAGACGCCCGATGGTCGTGGGTAACGCCTGGCCGGCTCAGGCGATGTCCACGCCATCAAAAAACTCAACCCGTCCGGTTTCCACGGAATACTCGGCGCCCACAATCAGCAGGCCTTCATCACTAATGAGCTGCTCAAGAATGGTGGAGCCATGTCTCAACTTGTTGACCGATGCCCGGACATTGTCCCTCTCCGCCCGCGTTGATAACGCTGCCATGTCGTGACGAAGGTCGGTCTTCAACAAGCCTTCTACACATGGACGAACCCGATCAACAATCGCCCGTAAATTAAGCGACTGATTTGCAACGGGCTGCTGCAATTCCGCAATGGTGGCCTGGATGGCACCGCACTGGGTATGCCCAAGAACCACCACCAACCGGGTTCCAAACATGGATGCCGCAAACTCGATACTGCCCACCTGGGATGGCGCCACGATATTGCCGGCCACCCGGATCACAAACAAGTCCCCAAGGCCCTGGTCGAATACGATTTCCGCCGGGACCCGGGCGTCCGAACAACCCAGTACGATGGCCAGGGGTTGGTGGGGCTGGTTTAGCTCGGCCGGCCGAGTTGAATGTAGCTGGACCTGGCCGCCACCAACATTGGATACAAAACGCTTATTGCCTTCCCGCAGTCGCTCAAGCGCCTCTTTGCCCGTAATCATAACTTCGCCTTCCGATGAACAGACTATAGTTTACCTATCTCGGCGTGTGCCGGGCCAATAATTCTCCCCCGCCTCTATGAAAAAAGGCTCCGGATACCCCGCAGCTAAACCGCAGTAATCCCTCCCGACTCCACGAGCCGTGGCGCTTTGTTTTCCTGAATAATCAGTCCTGTTTTTCTAATCGTCTGAATTTGCCTGGGTCGGTAAACAGGTCTTTTGCATCCTTGTTTTTCAGGAATGCCTCTCGAATCGCAGCACTTCCACTTAGCTCATCATGGACCAGTTTTTCATTCAGAATTTTTATTTCGAGTTCGCCGCTACTGAGTGAGTAGGATGCCACGATATAAACATCCTCTTCGCCTTCTTCAATCGGACCGCTTCCCGATCCCAGGAATTCCACTTGAACGCCGTTCACTCCCCCCAGGTTAAAGGGATATGCCCGATAATACTCGCCATCTTTTTTAACCGGATAGTGGACCAGGTATTCGGTTGCAGAGAATTTCAGGATGACCATCCTGTCCATCCCCTCAAGCGGATCTCCATCATCCGAGATCTCTTCCCACACACCAAGCAAGGCGGGGTCAATAGGGAGGCTGTGCTCCTCGGTAAGAGGCGAATCGTATTGGCAACCTGCAGATAACAGCAAGGCGGCGATCAGGACCAACGAACAGGTTCTCATGGCTTGACTCCCTAACAGACGCAGAAACCCAGTGTCTGCCTGTTTCTGTGACGAATCAATCCCGTGCTCCGGCTATCCAACCTGAGAAAGGGTTGAAGGGGTGCTTATTTTCCGGGACTGGCGATCACTCGTCGCCATCAGGCGGCGGGGGCCTGCAAGGTATACTCCGCATCGGAAAGGCGACCGTCCTCGCCTGCCCGTCCACATCACCCTCGATGCTTGCCTCAAGATTTCCGTCCTTTTTCAGGCGGTAAATAATGCGCTGGGGAAAGTCATGGTCCAGATTTTCAAAAATCACTTCCGAATCGCTTAGACCAACCATCGCGAAGGAGGCTGCCGGCTGGCCGGAAGGCATTGCGGTGTACTCGATACGACCGTCATCGGACTGGCGAATTTGCATGTACTCGTAGGCAACTGTTCGTGAATTGCGAACCGTGCGACTCATCCCCAGCATGACCCCGCCGGCGGGGGTCATCCAGTGTTCCACCGATCCGGTTTCGCCGTCTACGCCAGCCCAGCACCCGGACAACCATGACAGGTCCACCAGCGTGCCTTCTTCCCGGGCCTGGACCTCCGGGGAACAGGCCGTGAAGGATGCCATCAGCCCAAGTATGGGCAACAAGCCGGCGTGTCTGGTCAAAACCCCTCCTCCTTTTCAAGCTGTCTCTTTCCGTGGGGCTGCTCAGCCGTCGCAATCCCGGGAAACGATTTTCCTAGCTCTTCTTAACGATATTGGTAGCCAGGGCAATCATCGAGGAGATATCTGCAAGATTGGCCGGCACAACCAGCGTGTTGGCTTCCTTGGCCAGTTTGCCAAATTGCTCAACATAGTCCTCGGCCACACGCAGCTTCATCGCCGCCTCACCGCCTTCTTCATTCAATGCGGCCGCAACCTGGCGTAGCCCCTCGGCGGTGGCCGTGGCAATCGCCAGGATAGCCTGGGCCTCGCCGTCAGCCTCATTAATCTGTTGTTGCTTGACCGCTTCGGATTCTTTAATTACTCGCTGCTTCTGACCCTCAGCCTCGTTGATCTTCGCGTCACGCTCGCCTTCAGAGGTCAGCACCACCGCACGCTTCTCACGCTCGGCGCGCATCTGCTTCTCCATGGCGCTCAGAACATCGCGGGGCGGGTTGATGTTCTTGATTTCGTAGCGCAAAACCTTCACTCCCCAGGGGTCAGACGCCTTGTCCAACTCGGATACCACGTTGCTGTTAATCGATCCCCGCTCTTCAAAAGTCCGGTCCAGGTCGATCTTGCCGATCTCACTACGCAGGGTGGTCTGGGCCAGCTGGGATATGGCAAAACTGTAGTCGGTGATTCCGTAAGAGGCCCGTTCCGGGTCCAACACCTGCATGTACAGCACTCCGTCGACGCCCACCTGTACATTGTCCTTGGTAATACAAATTTGCTCGGCGATGTCGATGGCCAGTTCTTTCAGGCTGTGCTTGTAGGCAGCCCTCTCAATGAATGGAACAAGAATATGAAAACCCGCTCTCAGCGTACGGCTGTACTTACCCAGGTTTTCCACCACAAACGCACTTTGCTGGGGAACAATGACCGCGGTCTTTGCCAGTACCACGATGACGATAATCGCGATAACTACCGTGACGAAAAAAAGTTCATTTTGAAACATGTTGGGCTACCCTGTTTTCGAGTTAATTATTGCGTTTGACCGACAACAAGCGTCAATCCGTTTACTTTCTGGATCTGTATATCCTTGCCTTTTTCGATCGCCTCGGATCCGCTGTTCAATACGGTCCAGGTGGTGCCGCGATAGTTATGACGGCAGCTTTCACCAGGGGCAAGATCTTCGTCCAGGCGAATAGTCTCGCCAGAGAGACCAGAGGGATAATCGTTCTTAACGGCCCGGAGTTTCTGGTAGATGCGCTCGCGGAAAAGGACCATCGAAATTATCGATAAGGCGGCAAACAGCAACCATTGGGCCCACAGTTCCAATCCGACCCCGGCCATCACCGTCAATCCGGTAATGATGGCGGCAGCGCCGATGAAAACCAGGTAGAACGCGGCGTCCACCAACATGAGTTCGGAGCCGAACAACAGCGCCCCGACAATTATCCATCCCCACCAAGGCATAGCGTCATCCTCTATAAAATTCTTCGTGTATTCCGACCAGACTTACACCATATAACAAAAGGCCTGGTGGTGCCCCGAGCATTAATGTTTTGGCAGGCACAATCAACTCTTTTTCTTCCCTTTGGCGGCCGCTCTGAGGGCCACCGAATATGCCTTTCCAGCCCAGGCATGCATCTCATCCTCATCTTCCATTGTCTCTTCCGGCGCCTCGAAATATGACAGGGAGAATTCTTTTCCCTGCTTGCTGTATGAGAACGGCCCAAGGCCCCTTTCCTCGAAATCAGCCAGGGTCTCCTCATCCACCTTGAGATACAGGGTGCTGCTAATCACCAGGGCGAACATCAGGCCTTCGAGGAAGATTCCGTGACCACCAAACATGCGTTTCGAGCGAACCGGACCCAGGGACTGCATCAGCTCAACCACGTAACGCACAAATTCTTTTTCAGCATTCGATGTCGGCATGCTTTTTGTTCCCCCGGCGCTACTGGCTCTGCCTGGGTGAACCAGGCAGGGCTGCCAATGAGGCAAGGTCCACCAGGACCGCGAAGCCGACTCCGGCAAAATTCGCCAGCAGGTCCAGTGGATCATACACATTGGCCATGACCCCGAATCCATCCAGCAACTCGAATGCCTGCACTGCCACCAGCACAAGAAGCGCGGCCAGGAACCTGGGATAGGCAGTATTAACGCTGGCATTGATGGCTGCGAAATACAGCGCGAAGGACACCGAGAAATTGCCACCGTAGGACAAGACAAACTCCTGAAAGGGTCCTGCATACAGCGGTTTGAACACCAGGCCCGCCGCGCCCAGCAGGGCAAAGAATACGTTTCGGACTTTGAATCCCCCCGGCATTAGCAAAACTCCACGGGAGCAAATAGCGGATGCGCAATTCGAGTCGCAAGGCCGGTCGGCGGGCGCTTTGAAGACAGGATAAGTTTCACCATGCTCACTTGTCGCGCCAACATTCAACCTGTCCTGGTCAGTTACCTGAGCTGGCTGTCCTTGCTGCCACGACGGTTGTAGCCGCTGCTGGCACGCTCGGCGCTGTCATGGGATTCCTGGCAGTTAACGCAACGACGCACACCGGGAATGGCGACTCGCCGTGCCTCGGGAATCGACTCATCGCAATCTTCACAACGGCTCAGGCTCTCGCCCTGGGGCAGTTTGCTGCGTGCACGTCGAACGCCGTCCTCCACGCTCGCGTCTATCTGTTCCTGTACGGCCCCGTCGTGGGCCCAGCCACCCGCCATGATGTGCTCCTGGAGTCTGAAAATGTGCCCGACTGATGGTCTACTGCCAGCGGGCAGTGTTTCAGGGTACGAAATTCGGCGGAAAAAGTCTGCAATCGGCCAGCGAGGTCGCTACCGCGATCAGCAATGGCAATGCAATGCGTGCCTCCGCCCCCAGCAAGGCCATGCAGCCGCCTCCCTGCACCCGCCGGGCAGGGCTCAGTCAGCAGCCACTGAAGTCGTAGTAACTTTCCTTAATGTCAACTTTCCTTGACATTTCAAACTAGCTTGCTTATCTTTTAGTCAAGCTGCCTTTACACAAAGACAAGGAAACACTACTTATGAACGAATTGGCTAGCAAGACGGGCGACTGGAAAGCTCGCACCCGCAAGAGCACTCGCCGCCTCGCTTACTGGACTCTTGCATGGACCCTGAGCATGGCTGTTGCCGCTTTCGGGCCCATCTTCCTGTGGAGCGACAACAACCTGATCACAGCCCTGGCCATTTTCATCAACCTCGCCATGGGCATAGGCATGATAACGGCCAACAAGCGGCACCTGGATGGGCTGGATGAACTACAGAAAAAAGTCGCTCTTGAAGCCATGGCACTGGCCCTGGGCGTGGGCATCGTATTTGGCCTGGGCTATTCACTGATAGAAGTCACCCACCTCCTGCCACTGAAGGCGCAAATTTCACACCTGGTGATACTGGTTTCTCTGACCTACCTAGTCGGGACCATCCTGGGAAACAGGCGGTACAAATGAAAAATCGTCTCAAGGTACTGCGTGCCGAACGCGACTGGACCCAGGCCCAACTAGCCAATGCGCTGGAAGTTTCACGACAAACCATCAATGCGATCGAGACAGGCAAGTTCGATCCCAGCTTGCCATTGGCATTCAAGGCGGCCCGCTTGTTCGAACTCACCATAGAAGAAATTTTTCAGGACGAGGCCTAAATTCGAGACGTGGAGTCGGACCGAAATTCTGCAGTCAGTAAATCCGGTTCGACTCACTTACCTTCTGTTCCTGTGCCTGGGATTCTCGCTATCGCTCGCCGGCCTAATCAATCAGCGTCTTCAGAAGACACAGCCCTTTTCTTTTTGCTGCGCGCGGAGGAAACCACGGCAATCACGACGACGATAAACACTACCAGTGCTCCACCAATTGCTGTGCCGCTCATGCCGATCTCCAATCAAGAACTGCTTCTCAGATGCCCGGTCAAACCGTAACAAAGTTTTAACTACCGTGCAGCCCAATCTGCCTCGTCAACGAGCCCTAGCTGCCGCTCCATCACCACCAGCCACTTCCCGTCCTTCTTCACCAGCAGGCTTTCAAATCTTACGTAAACCACTTGTTCCGACTCCGATTGGCCCCGGGTGGAATATCTAAATACCCCGGTTTGAAAAGCAGTTTCCGGGCCATC
>Ga0224507_10000228_pt1 | contig 22515 bp, 22 predicted proteins | sample SF_Jan12_sed_USG_3_FD_170159 | JGI IMG/M metagenome (GOLD analysis project Ga0224507, IMG submission 170159) | Sediment microbial communities from San Francisco Bay, California, United States - SF_Jan12_sed_USGS_13 | ecosystem: Environmental > Aquatic > Marine > Sediment | place: USA... | reverse complement strand
TTCAGGAGCACTGCTTCATCGAAACCGTTCTGCTTTGCCTCCATGACAGCGAGGGCGCTGTTGACGTAGTTCCCGCATATCTTCGCTGTTGCAGGGACGGATGATCCTGACACGCGCCTCCACGATGATGTGTGAACGCGGATGCCGTTCTTGATGCCATCTTCGCCGAGATAAGCCCCGAGCGGGAACGCTATTATGAATGTGTCAACCGGGTATCCTATCGGGTTGACGCCGATGCCAGAGGTTCCGAAGAGGGATATCGGTCTGACGTAGCAGGACTTCAGAGCGTTCACTTGGATGACCTCCTTTGTCGCTGAGCACAGCTCTTCGACAGTGTGCGGTATGACCATATTGATGGCCTTCGCCGACGTGTGGAGCCTGGCCATGTGATCTCTCAGTCGAAATACGGCCAGGCCATCCTGAGTCTCGTAGCATCTAATGCCCTCGAACACAGCTGTACCATAGTGGAGCCCGTGGCTGAGGGCATGGACAGTCGCATCCTTCCAGGCTATCGTCCTTCCGTTCTTCCACACCAAGTCTGGCGGCTGTATCTGCATTGTCCTCATCTTCCTTCAATATTCGATTCGCTGGATATGACGGCGTTTCTGAGTGTTCCGACGCTGTCCAATTCCACCTCGACGACGTCCCCTGCCTTCATGGACGAGATGCCCGATGGCGTTCCTGTTGCGATAACGTCTCCGGGCTCGAGCGTCATGATTCGGGATATGTATTCCACAAGGGCGGTATCGTCGAAAACCCTGTCGCCTGTCTCGGCCTTCTGAACCTCGCAGCCATTCAGCCTCGTTGTGACAGAGGCGGGCGCAATAGGGGATATGAAGGGTCCCGTCGGCGCGAAAGTGTCGAAGCCCTTCGCTCTCGTCCAATCGGGATCGTTCTTCTGAAGGTCTCTGGCTGTCACATCGTTGAATCCAGTGAATCCGAATATCGCGTCGGCACCGTCGGAGGCACGCCTCGCCCTCTTTCCCATTATCAAGGCCGATTCGCCCTCATAGTCCACACGCCTCGACATCGCTGGGAGGACGATATCGTCGCCATGGCCGATTATCGCTGACGAGGGTTTGGTGAATATTATCGGCTCGGAGGGGGTGTCCCAATTCATCTCCTGTATGTGGCTCCTGTAGTTCAGGCCTATGCATATGATCTTGGCAGGCTTGTCAATCGGAGCGAGGACTCTCAAGTCCTCGATGCGGTACGTCTTACCGGTGATCTTTGCCCTGTCTAGTATCGCGTCCATCATCCGGGAGGTGTCCATCTCGAGCACACTGAAACCGTCCGTCCTCCCGACGAATTCCTTCCCTCCCGAGCGGAACCTGCCTAACAACTCCACTTGACCGGACATCTGCTTCACTTGAACATCTTTCGTATCGATTTGCCTACCGACTCTATCTTAGAGTCCGCCGCCTTCTTGCGGAGCCTCGTCAATTCGGGCATCCCTGCTTCGTACTCGGCGACCCACTCCTTGGCGAAGGCCCCGGACTTTATGTCGGCGAGAATCCTCTTCATGGCCTTCTCCGTCGCAGGGTCGATGATCTTGGCGCCTCGAGTCCGTCCACCGTATTCGGCAGTGTTCGACACATTCTTCCACATGCCCTCAATTCCGCCCTTCTGGACAAGATCGATTATGAGCTTGAGTTCGTGGAGGACCTCGAAGTATGCTATCTCTGGCTGGTAGCCGTTCTTGACCAGGAAGTCGAAGGACGACCTAATCAGTTCGCTCGCGCCTCCGCAGAGCGTGACCTGCTCCCCGAAGAGGTCGGTCTCCGTCTCCTCCTCGAATGTAGTCTCTATGACGCCTCTGGTCGTCGCTCCCAGTCCCTTTGCGATGGCGAGGGCGGTCTTCTTTGCCTTCTTCGAGTAGTCCTGATGGACCGCGATCAGAGCTGGCACGCCGTTGCCTGCTTCGTAGGTCTCGCGGACCAGCGCTCCAGGGCCCTTCGGCGCGACCATTATGACATCGACGAATTTTGGCGGAACTATGCGTTTGAAATTGATGTTGAACCCATGAGCGAAGTCGAGGACCATGCCCTCTCGCAGGTATTGTCCGACTTCACTGTCGTACACGTCCTTCTGAACCTCGTCGGGAATGAGCATCAGAACGATGTCTGAGCTCTTGACCGCATCCGGGATGTCCATGATCTTCATCTTGTCCGCTTTTGCGCGCCTGTAGTAGTCGTCCTTGAACTTCTGGGCGACCACCACGTCGACCCCGCTGTCCCTGAGGTTGAGCGATTGCGCTCTTCCCTGTATTCCGTATCCTATCACGGCTACCCTCTTGCCCTTGAGGACGTTGAGGTTAGCGTCTTTGTTGTAGTATATCTTGGCCATGTCCAGCACCCTCTACGTGTCCTAAATCGCGTTTACTACCTCGATGTATTTGTCCGGTTGGCTCTTCTTTATCACGGATTCGACCTCTTCGACCGTACCCGTCACTCGACAGACGCCGCCTTTGCTGAGCGTTATGGCATATGCCTCATGTCTGCGGTGGTCCACAATGTCGGCTTCGATGACTTCCTGCAGCGCCCTAAGATGTTCTATGACGCCGAGTGCCGTGTCGCGGTCGCGCAGTGAAATCACGATTCGCGACCTTTCTGGCATCTCGCACGGGCCGACGACTATCGTATCGACATTGATCTTCTTCCTTGTGAACTCGGCCATTACCCTCTGCATCACGCCCGGTTGGTCGTAGGTCAGCATCATGATTACTTCCATGTCACTTGCCACCCCCTTTCCACTGACATCTACCCTTGATCCATTCAGACGCGCTCTTGCCCGGCGGCGTCATCGGAAGCACATCCTCCTCGGGGTCGATGATGAAGTCAAGCAGTATCGGCAAGTCTGACTTCATCCCCGATTTGATGGCGTCGGCAACCTCGGAGTGCTTCTCGACTCTTATAGCCTCCGCCCCATAGGCCTCCGCGAGCTTCACGAAATCCGGTGATTTCCCCAGGTTCGTTGCATGGTAACGAGAGTCGTAGAACAGCTTCTGCCATTGCTTAACCATTCCGAGCCAGCCGTTGTTCAGTAGACATATCATGACAGGAATGTCGTTCTCCATCGCGGTCGCGAATTCCTGCGAGACCATCTGGAGGCTGCCGTCGCCCGCAATATCCGCAACAACGCACTCCGGTCGGGCTATCTTGGCTCCCAGCGCGGCCGGGAAGCCGAATCCCATGGTTCCCAGCCCTCCTGATGTAATGAACATCCGCTTGCCGTAGCATTTGAAGAAGTGCGCCGCCCACATCTGATTCTGTCCTACCTCCGTCGTGATGATCGCATCATCTGGGAGATGTTTGGACATCTCATGTACAACCTTCTGTGGCTTGATAGGGTCTGATTTCAAGTCGTAGTCACAGGTGCACTCCTTGTTGAGTTCGAGTATCCTGCTTTTCCAGTTCGCCCGTTTCTTCCGTTGCTGAAGCCCGGCGATGAGGGCGTTCACGACGGTCCAGGCGTCGCCTACCAGCCCAACTCTGCCCTTCACGTTCTTTCCGATCTCGGACGAGTCTATGTCCACATGAACGACCTTCGTCTGCACCCCGAACTCGCTGAGCTTGCCAGTCACTCTGTCGCTGAACCTGGTTCCTATGGCGAGGAGTACGTCGCAGTTGTTGAGGGCGTAATTTGCGACCTGTCTTCCGTGCATACCGCAAACGCCCAGCACGAGCGGGTGGTCCTCAGGCACCGAGCCCTTGGCCATGAGCGTGGTCACAATGGGCGCTGTCAGCATCTCCGCAAGTCGCGTAATCTCGGGCCCCGCCCGGGACCATGTAACCCCTCCTCCGACGAGAATGGTGGGCCTCTCAGCCTGCTCAAGCAACTTTATTGCATCGAGCAACCCCGCGAGGTTCCTCCTGGGCTTCGGAACCCTGACCTGTTTCTTCATGTCCTCATCGGAGACGTCGAGCTGGAGGATGTCGATGGGAATGTCTATGTGCACTGGTCCATACCTTCCAGTAGTGGCTATGAGAAACGACCGTTTCATTATCTCCGGAAGCGTCTTCGGATCGGTCACCCTGAAGTTGTGCTTTGTTATCGGCATCATAAGGCTGAACGAGTCAGCCTCTTGGAACGCGTCGTTGCCCAGTACGCCTGTTGCGACCTGGCCGGTGATTGCGATCAACGGTGACGAATCCATGAATGCGGTCGCGACTCCCGTGACGAGGTTGGTCGCTCCTGGGCCGGATGTAGCTATGCAAACCCCTGGCCGCTTCGATACCCGGGCATAGCCATCTGCCATGTGGGCTCCGCATTGCTCATGCCTCGGGAGGATGTGCCTCATCTCGGAGTCAACTAGCTGATCGTAGAGCGGCAGGAGGACACCGCCCGGTATTCCGAACAGCACGTCAACCTTTTGCTTCTCAAGTAGCTCAACGACAGCCCTTGCACCTTTCATCGCCTTTACACTCTCCTAATTCTGCCCGCGGGAACGCGTCCATAATCACGGAGTTCCTTACGGGCGCAACTTCCGCAGGTCGAGAAGGACGCCTAGCACCAGTAGAATAACAGCGTTGACGCAGCGACCAGCGGTCTCGCACATCGGCGTTGTCAATGACGGAAGGGATATTAATATCTTGGCTGCCGAAGGCTTTGTTCCGTGCCCGGGGCAGGCTGCCGTTGCGCTCACGAGCCGCGTCTATACTCGCGATTCGCCCAGGTTTCCTCGGGCCGTCGCGATTGCGATGAACGTGTGAGATTTCGTCTCCAGGCGCATGATACCTGCAAGCGTGCTCGCCGAAGCTGGCAATATGTCCAGGTTCTCCTCCTCGTAGAACATCTGGGAAGCTCTGACCATTTCCTCGTCGGCGATCTCCATTCCAGCACCATTGGAATCGAGCATCGCGGATATCGCGTCCTCGGCATCTGGCAGGTAATTTCCTGCAAGGGGGTCGTTGACGTGGGTGAGAGTCATGTCAGGGACGGCTTTGGGCACGTGCTCCTTGCTAACCATCCCCCTTATGGCCGCGTTGTTATTGGACGTCCCGAGCATGTGCGGTTTCATGCCCATGGATTTGAAACCCTGCCACACGCCTGCCAGAAGCGTGCCGTTCCCGACGGGAACCGCGACCCAGTCCGGACGCCTGCCCAATGACAGTGCCGTCTCTTTTGCTATGAAAGTATAGGCGTATACTCCCAGCTCTTTGTTCGCCTCTCCTGGATTTGCATTATGCCATTTGTTCCGCGCGCAATCTCTGGAACATGCCTTGATTGCGTCCTCGTAGTTTCCCTCTATGTTCACAAGCTGGCCGCCCGCCGTGGCGATTTCCGCGCTCCTGGTGCCTTCGAATTCCGAAGGTATGTAGATCTTGCAAGTCATGCCCAGCTTCTCGCAGACGTTGAGAAGCGCAATGCCATAGTTCCCGCAGGTCGCCGCAGCGATGGTATATAGGCCTTTCGTCCTTGCATCGAGCGCCATGAGAAGGGCCATGCGGTCCTTGTGAGTACCAGTTGGGTTCTCCCCCTCCAATTTGACATGGAGCCGACGGATTCCCAATCTCTTCTCTATCTTCTGGCACCGTCTTAGAGGTGTGTTGCCAATCCGCATGGACTTCATTTGCCTCTCGAATTCGCGGATCAGTTCCAGGGGAATCAATTCTTGCCTCTCCTCCTTGAGACGGGTTTGAGGAGATGGCCTTAGGGCCGTCTCCAGGATTGTGGTTTTCGGCGCCAATTAGTCCAAGCCGTTCTCCGTTATGTCAGCGTCAGCCTTCTTAACGATCTGCTCGAATGCGGTGACAACGTCGCTGGGCAGAGGCATCACTTCATGTTCTTTCATGATCTTCTGCGCCTTCTCCTTCGCTCGGGTTACCGCGCTCTTGCTGCCGTCGGCCTCCCACGCCTCGCCGGTACGCCTATCGGTGATCTCAGGTATGAAGTGTTCCTTGTAGATCCACTCCATCGTGTGTCTGTGGCCCAGGAAGCTCCCTCCCGGGCCGACCTTCTTGATCAGATCGATTGCCATGTGGTCATCGTCGACGACGACTCCCGCTGCCAGTCGCCCCATGATCCTCGCCATCTCGTCATCCATCACCATCTGTTCATACGAAAGCATCGTCACGTCGTCGAGCAGGCCCAGCCCTGCGATCATGTCACAGCCTGCGAAGAACTGTGGCAGGCCGCTCGACATCTTCTCGTAGCATGACTGAGCACCTGGCACCTTCGCTGAGGCGACTATGCCTCCGCACAGTATCGGAAAGCCGTAGTAATGTGCAAGCTCACTCGCGCCAGATGAGATGAGCGCCCTTTCCGGGCTGCCACCGGCCCATGTCATCGTTCTCATGTCGAACGCCGCGCCACCCGTCCCATAGATGAACGGAGAGCCAGGGGCGGCCAGCTGTGCCATCGTCATACCCGCGAGGACTTCGGCATTGTTGACGATTATCGACCCCGCCAGAGTCACGGGTCCTGTTATGCCTGCCTGGGGCATCCCGTAGAACGAGATCGGTACGCCCGCCCTGGCAAGGACGAGTGCGCCTTCGGTCGATCCACCATCAAGCTGAAGTGGCGAGAAGGGACAGTGCATGGATGAGAAGATCGGCCTTCTCCTCAACGCCTTCTCGTCACCTGCTAGAGCAGCCCCGAGCTGAACGAGCCACTTGGCTTCACGCCGGTGACTGGTCGTCTCGACCTGGACGTGCTTTTCGATTGCCCCCAGAGCTACCTTGAGGTCGACAACATGTCTCAGGTAGTCAGGGATGTCCTGCGAGCTGACACAAGGCCAGAATATATGGGCAGAGTCAAGCGCATTAGCGAAATTGCCAACCATCTCCAAGTCCTTGCTGGTAGATGCACGTCTCTTGCCGGTTTCAAAGTCCATGACGCTCGTTCCGTTGCCGTCCGTGCAACAGAAGACCCGCCTCTTGTCGAGCACGACATCGAATTTCGGGTTCCTCGCGTGAAGTATTATGTTCTTCTTCGCCTTCCTCATTGCATCTTCGACTACATTGCCCGGGATTTTGGCGCTGCTCGATTTGTGGTCGACCGTGCACCCTGCCCCTTCCAGCAATCTGAGGCATTCTTCGCTGAAGACTCTGACGCCAGCGTTCTCAAGCACATCCAGCGTTCCCCAATGAAGCGATTCCAGGTCCCTCTTGTCGAACAGCTGGAATCTCGTCTTCCCCTTCGGAAAACCTATCATGTCACATATCTCCCCTAACCGCATGTCAAAAGTGTCAGACACTCCACTTCCGGCATCGTTCACCCAGTAACGCAAGGTGGTATTTAGATGTGGGGAATCTCCGTCTTTATTGACTAATCGGCTATGAGCCTGGCAGCACTCCTCAGGTGCCGCTCTGCCTGCTACGAAAGGCTTTAATCGGAATACGCGTATGGCCCGATTCCAGCGCTTATGCGGGGGTAGCCAAGCTCGGTCAACGGCGCCAGATTGAGGGTCTGGTCTCGCAGGAGTCCCTGAGTTCGAATCTCAGCCCCCGCACACTCTCATTCTTCTTGCGCACATCATCGAAAACGGACTAATCGCCAATCCTCAGGCAATCTATGACTCTTTCTGTGAACTTATGGGAACCACAATCTCCGCCTATGTCGACCGTTCTCGCCCCAGACCTATATGCCGCTGAGACCGCGTCTTCGACTATCGCCGCCTCGTTGGTCATCCCAAGATGGTCGAGCATCATTCCCGCAGAGAGTATGGCCGCTGTTGGATTGGCCACGCCTCTTCCTGCTATGTCTGGGGCCGAGCCATGGGCGGGTTCGAAGACTGAGTGGGATGGTCCGATATTGCCGGACGGGGCAAAACCGAGACCACCGACCACCGCTGCCGCAACATCCGACAGGATGTCTCCATACAAGTTAAGAGTAACAATAACGTCGAATTCCTCTGGGAACATGATGATCCCTGCTGCAGCAGAGTCAACAAGACGATCGGAGTGGCAGAGCCAATCACCTTCTTTCTCAACCGCCTCAGTGAACAGCTTCAGGAACAGGCCGTCCGACCTCTGGAGCACATTCGCTTTGTGCACACAGCAAAGGCCGCTGCGCCTCCTGTCGCGGGCAAGCCCGATCGCGTGAGAGATTATCCTCTTCGAGGCTTTCCTCGAAACCCTTCTCATCGTCGTGACGCCTTGGTCATCCTCGGTCTCGTTCATCGTGTAGAGCCCTTCGGTGTTCTCTCTGACGATGATGATATCGAGGCTCGTCTCACTAGAGCGGGACACGTTTTTCAACGGGCGGATGTTAGCATAGAGATCGAGGTGTTTCCTGAATCTGAGAACGGGGGAGTCGTAGCCTGGGTCCCTCTGCGAGGTGACCGCTCCGAACAGGCACGAGTCCGCACCCTTCATAGCCTCGATCGTATCGTCGGGGAGATAGTTTCCAGTCCTGCTGTGGGCGTCCCGGCCGATGTCAGCGTAGATGAATTCGATATTGTCTGTCGCGGCCGTGAGAACCCGAGTGGCACAATCGACGACCTCGGGGCCGATTCCATCTCCTCGCAGGACGCAGACCGATTTCATGTGAATGCTACTCTTGAACCATCTTGGCGAAGTCCACGAAGTGCTTCTCCATGCGTGCTATCCGCTTCCGGCCGTCGTGCACGTCCTTCTCCATTTTGGAGGCCATGTCCTTCATCTCGGAGAGGAGTTTCTCCGCCTCCTTCTCGAGCGCCTCGATCTTCGTCTCGGCATTGAGGACCTTGTTGCCATGCTCCTCCAGCCGTCGCTCCATCTCCGCTTGCCTCTCCTTCTCGGCGCTCTTCGAGAAGTAGCCCTCGACCTTAGAGTTGAGCATCGTCAGGATGTTGGATACCTTCTCCAGCTGCTTCTCAAGTCTGTCCACACGTTCCCCGTGTTCGTTCATCCGTTCTATTAGCTCCGGGGCGTGCGACGCCTTCTCCATCTCAAACATTCGGTTCTCGACCGTTTCGATCTTGGTCTGAAGACCGGACACATCCTTAAGTGACTCTGCGATCTCTTCCAGCAGCGCCTTGTCTGGGAAGTCGATTGTGATGCTCTCCGCTGTGGGTGTGTAGGCCTTGAGCGACTGCAGGGATGCTATTGCGTCCACAGTCGGAAAACCGCCTTTCACACGGCCATCGAGGTCCCTCATGGATGAGATTATCTCGTTGCCCATTTTGCCGAGCCAGGGGTTCGCCTTGATCATTTTCGTTATGTTCTCGATTATCGCTTCGAGTTCCACGCTCGCCCGTGATAGCTCCGACCGATCCAGAAGCCTCAGGTCGCGCAGGGCATCCCTCTTGCCACGTTTGCTCCAGTCGCCCAGCGACCTCCCCTCGAAGGGGTAGAATCCGGCGAAGTGGTCGACCCCCTTCACGATAACGTCCTGGACATCCTCCCATTCCTTGGAGCCGCCCTTAACCTCGAGCTCGTCGCTCGAGTTGAATACCATGCATATTGAACCGTTCGGCAGGAGATACGCCTTTATCACATAAGGCGCATCCTGAGCGAATCTCGATAGAACCTCTGGCTTCATCTCACTTACGGTCTCCATGTAGGCTTTGAAATACTCTTTTGCGAAAGCCGCGAGGTCTTGCGGCGAAGGAATGCCTGGGCCCGCCCCCTTTTCAGTCATTAGCACACCACCTTGTTCAGGGTGTAACTCCCGTTTACCGTATTAATTTCTTCCCGGCCTGCCGACTCCGAGGGCCGAACACGTCAGGAGCGGCAGTGTGATGGTAGCGTCACCTTCGACTGTGACATACTTCGCTCTCTCTTTGACCTTTCCCCAGCTGACGGCCTCCCGAATCCTCGCTCCGGAGAGGGATCCGTCATACTCCTCGGCGGTTGTGAGATACACGGCGTAGTCCAGGCCATTCCTGAATTGGTTCCACCATATGACATGATGCTTCGAGATGCCACCCCCTATCATTAGCGCACCCGCTTTCTTCGACGTGAAGACAATATCTGAGAGCTCCTGCTCGTCTTTGAGTATGTCGATATTGAAATCGCTGTGCCTCTGGCTGAACAGCCATAGCTGCGAGCCGAAAGCCCCATCCGTAATCCCAGGGACGTAGATAGGTATGTCGTTCCTGGCGGCCCAGTATAGTATGGACCCCTTGTCCGTTATCCGTTTGCCAAATTCATGCGCCAGCTGTCTGCTGGATAAGGACTTCTTGCCCTCTTCGTATAGCTCGTCCAGTATCGGCTGCATCTTTCTCTCCAGCACGATGCCGTAGCTGTCGTTTGGGATCAGTATGTTGCCCAGCCTGTTTATGCCCTGCTTGTGAAGGTCCGCATCGTCCATCTGAAAATCCCCGTGGTAGTACTTCTTCCAGACGCGGGCGAGGTCGTGGTCGAGAGTCCCACAGGTTGTCACGATCACGTCCACCAATTTCTCCTCAACCAGCTTGCGTATGACTCCTCTGGTCCCTGTGGATATGATGCACGCCGGGAAGGACAGGAACACGGTGCATTTCTCGTCCTTTAGCATGCTTGCGAAGATGTCGACCGCCATTCCAAGCTTCTTTGCCGTGAAGCCCCCCGACGCAAGCATCGCAGCCGTCAGTTCTGTTACCTTCATTTCGCTGTCGACCTCGATATCGGTTATGGGTTTCATTCGAGTTCTTGACATTCACATTCCCCGGCGATTATTGCCTGGGCAACCGGAAGAAAAGGATTTATAGATTTGCCGTTCATGCTGAGCCCGATACAATGCAACTTGTGAAAGACGTTATGACCACAACGATCATAACCCTGAGTCCGGACATGCCCGTCAGGGAGGCCACCGCGCTCCTAGCGGAGAAAGATGTTTCAGGCGCTCCTGTACTGGACGGCGACAAGATCGTTGGCATATTCAGCGAGGCGGACATCCTCCGGTCACTGAAGACGACCAAGAAGAACCTAAGACTGGTGTTCCCGTCGATATCTTCAATCGGCATCGCGTTCCAGGAGGAACTCGTTCAGAGAGAGCTCCTCGAGGCCTATGAGGATATCGGCTCAAGGCCTGTGAGTGAGGTCATGTCTACCGACATACACACTATCGACGCCAATTTGACTGTGAAGGACGCGGTCATGGCGATGGTGCTCAACGATGTCAATAGGCTCCCGGTAGTCAGCAAAGGCCTTCTCGTAGGAATAATCACTCGAGGCGATGTGATCAAAGGTTTCGCCAGCGAGAAGAATGATGTCGGCAATTCGAAGTAGGATGGTCAAGAACATCTGACTTCGTCTTGAAGTCGACCGTCATCTGCCGAGAAACCCTTTCAACTTGCCCTGTTTCTTCTGCATTTCGCTGTTGCGCTCTCTCTTTTCTCCGGCAGTGAAGAAGGCATACCCGCACTCGTCGCATTTCGTCGAACCATCCGGATATTCGAACAGCGATTCCTTTCCACACTCTCCGCACTTGCCGCCTTCAACGTGCTTGACAATATCCCTCTCCGCCCTGAGACGTTTGATGTCCTTCTCCATGGAGTCTGCCAGTTTTCGTACCCGCCTCGAGTATTTCGCCGCCTCGACAACGTCTCTCTGCTCGAGCGCCGTCTCGGCCTGCCTTACAAACAGTAACCCTTGCTCGACATCTAGGCCGTACATCGCGGCCTCTTCAAGGTCGGGCGCGTTCTTGCGCATAGAATCAGTAATTTCCTCAATCTCGCGAATCTCAGCATCTCCGTCCCCCCTTACCTTTTCCAGGTGGGCTTGATCGACTGCCTGTTCCACCGCGGCGAGAAGGTTCATGGCCCTTTGGAAGTCGCGGTCCTTGAAGGCCTTCTTCGCGTCCTTGAACCGCGACTCATCGTTCTTGGTGTCCACACCAGCCTCTTTGGCGGCCTCGATTGCATTACGGGCCTGTTCGAAGGCGTTGTCGAATTGCCTCATCCTGTCGTCTTTTGCCGTGTCAGCGAGCGTGCCCACCTCTCGAAGGAGCGTCGAATACTGGCCGAAATCCTTGGAGCTCTTTGCGTTGATAGCCAACTCTAACAACTCGGTCGCGCCGCGAGTCTGCACTCCGAACGACGCATATTCCTCCAGCATCTTCTTGAGTTCGCTTTCCGCTTCCGAGCATTTTGCCAAGAACGCCTCCACTGCCTTGGATGTCAGCGCTTCGACTTCCTCAAGAGTCTTTTCCCTCCTTTTCGGAGGGCCGTTCATGAATGCCTCCTTCGCCTCGGCGAGAGCAGTCTTGAGTCCGGAGGCAATGCTCCCGTCCATCCCCTGCATCTCCCGCAAGAGGGTCTCCGCCGCGCGTATGGATAGAGCTGCGGAATAGAGATGGAAGGTGGAGAGCCTCTCTATCATCTGTGCGCGGGATTCCATATTCAGTCTCAGCGCTTCGGAGAAATCCCCAAGAATCATCTTGTTCCAGGCATGTTCGCTCGCTGTATCGATCTCGAAGAAGAGTGGTCGAAGTAGCAGCGCTTGGTCTATGCTCCTCTCCGTTTGGATGTTATCGCTCTCGGGGATTTCCCTTGGCTCGGTGGGCTTCTTCGCGATGTCCTCGAGGTCTTTGTGGATGGACTCCATCTCGCAAGTGGATTTCGTCCTTGTGTCGGCGCCTTCTGCCAGCGTTGTCTCCACCTTTTCTCTTGTCAAATTGGAGGTCGCAATTGTCTGAATATGGCTCTTCTTGTTGCTGCAGGAGGAAACATCGATTTCATTCCCTTCGGCCACTGATTTGAGTTGTTCGACGGTGAGAGTCTTCAGAAACTTGTACAAGTCGTCCTGCATACGCATACCCCTCTTCGAGCGAAGCGCAATAACCAACTATCCAGTCATAACACTTTCGCACTCAACAACCCATCGCACCTGCTTGAAAAAGCCTAAGTACAACTGACATCATGGAATCTCGGCATGTCTGGGGACATTGAGAAGGCAGCTGCGGCCAGGCTCTCTGTATGGTCAAATAGCTCCCTCGTATCGTTGAAGCTCGTCGTCGGCGTCCTGATGGGATCAGTCGGCGTTCTATCCGAGGCTCTTCACTCTGGAATAGACCTCGTAGCTGCGATCATCGCGAGGTATTCCGTGAAGCGATCGGCGGAGCCCGCCGACCGCGACCATCAGTACGGCCACGGCAAGTTCGAGAATATGTCTGGGTTTGTCGAGGGCGCGCTGATATTCGCCGTCGCTGCAATCATTGTGTTCGAAGCCTCGAGAAGATTGCTGTCTATGACCGAAGTGGAATATGTGCCCGCTGGTATGGCCGTCATGGCAGTCTCAACCGTCGTGAATATCTGCGTCTCTCGAAGGCTGTTCGATGTGGCTAAGCGCACCGACTCGCTTGCGCTCGAGGCGGATGCCTGCCATCTAAGGACGGACGTATGGACCTCCGCAGGCGTGTTCGTTGCGCTCGGCATCATCCAGGTGACAGGTTGGCAGTATGTAGACCCGATTGTCGCGATGGTTGTGGCGGGTCTCATAATCAGAGCGGCATACTCGATAACGACGCGTTCCGCCGATGGACTTCTTGATAGAACCTTGCCGGAGGAGGAGATGAGGATTGTCAAAGAGGTTCTAATCAAGCACGAGATGCATTTTGTGGATTGGCACAGGCTCCGCTCAAGGAAGACTGGCTCCGAAAGGCAGTTGGACCTTCATGTCACTGTGCCCAGCGCGATGAGTGTCAGCGAGAGCCATGACCTCGTTGAGACGATGGAGGGAGAGATCCACCGGAAACTCCCAAGGAGTACGATTGTCATTCATGTCGAGCCCTGTGAGAAAGACTGCGAGACTTGCCGGATAGCTGAATCAGAGAGAGCCTCTAGAAAATGCAAGTGAGCCTCACAGCAATCTGTGACTCACCAAGATTCCCCGGGCATCGTCAAACGGCTTCTCCCCGTCCACGCTGTTGTTTATGATGGCCCATTCGTCCGTAACGAGGGAGCGCGCGATGTCGCGTATGCGTGATAGCCTCTCCTCAGTCTCAAACATCTCTCTAGCCTGATCTCTGATCTCGATGCGACGAATCGCCACGGAAGGCTCTATGTCGATGAACATAGCCAGGTCTGGGAACGGCAGTAGCTTCCTAAAGAATGTGTATGCATGGGGTGCTAAACATCGAGGCAGATACGCGGCTCCAAGGAGGTACCTCACGAAGATCACAATGTCTTCATGTACGCGTCTGTACCGCCTTACTGAGATCAGCACGTCCAACGTGTGGAACGCCGTGGTAATCACCAACGCAATCGGTCCTGACTTCTGAACCGCTCCTTTCGACATCTTGCCGAGGAATCCGTCAGAAGGATGCTTCATGAGGGCGACCGTGGTCCCAGCCTTCTCCAGTGCCTCTTTCATACGGAGCGCGTGCGTATCCTTCCCGCAGCCATCCAATCCGTCCACCGCTATGAGGTACACCAAGCGCTATACCCCCAGTAGAGCGAGGTAGGCACCCGTCGCGAGAGGCACAATGAGATTATCCAACCTCCCAGGAGACACAGCCTCCAGACAGGAAACGAACGCGCCAACGGCCAATGCAAACAATAGCGTGTCATCTGGCCTGACAGATGCGGCTCCCACGACGTCGCAGTAGAACCACACCAGCACGATGACTGTAAGAACCACGCTGCCAAACACCGCTAGAGATCCTTCGACGGTTCTGTTACTCATGTACTCGATTTTGCCGAACCTTCGCCCAATGAGCTCGCCCATGCCGTCTCCGAATGACATCGAGCCAATCGCTATTGATGCAGCGAGAATGTGGTCGAACGCGGCGTAGGCGATGATTGTCCAGGATACAGCATACATGACAAGGCCGTAAGGATGCCCCTCTCCCGCACTGACGCCGAGGTAGCTTCTTCTGAGAGGACCGACCGGGGATTTCGGGCTTGCCAACAGCAGAATCACAACGAAAGGAAATGCAGCAAGGCCTGCCATGACCTCTCTCGTGTCGAAAGCCCACCAGAAGAAGACGATGCCGCCCGTTAGGATGTGCAAAACCTTTCTGGAGTTGCTCAACCTATGGGATAGGAGCCATGTTACTGCAGTCGCAATCGCGACGTAGCCGTAGACTCCAATCAGTCCTATGAGGTCTCCACCAGTTATGACAACCACATATTGACATTATCCGTCTGGCGTGCAAATACTTTCCGTCACAGCGAAGAGCGAATAGCATGCGTTTCAGCCGGTTTACGAGCCGCGTTTCGCCTTTAGCTCCTCTACGACCTCGAGCGCACGGTCCATCCGTATCTTCCTTTCTGATATGATAACCCTCACGACCTCGTCGACGAGTTCCGGGGGACAATCGACGCTCGCGACTATGTTCCTTGCGTGAAGCGACATGTGCCCCTTCTGTATGCCAACAGTCGCAAGCGCGCGAAGCGCCGCGAAATTCTGGGCAAGGCCTACCGCCGCGGCGATTCCCGCCAGCTCGGCAGCGTCCTTGACGCCCAACAGTTTCACGCAGGCCCTTGCAGTGGGATGGACCTTTGTCGCTCCGCCTATCAGTCCCACCGCCATCGGCAGCTCGATGGTCCCCACTAGGTCGCCTTCCGTGGTCTTCTCGTAGGTCGTCAACGGTTTGTACGCTCCGGTTATGGAGGCGTATGCGTGTGCGCCCGCCTCGATCGCCCGCGTGTCATTGCCCGTAGCAAGCATGACCGCGTCTATCCCGTTCATGATCCCCTTGTTGTGAGTTGCGCATCTGAATGGATCAGCCTCGGCGAACGAGTACGCTTCCACCACTCCATCGACCACATCACCTCCCCCGATAGATTCACTCCTCCAGACCGCCCTGGCTCTTGCGAGTCGATGTGTCGCGAGATTGGATAGTATACGCAGGTATACCCGTCCTCCTGTCATCTCCTCTATTCTTGGGGCGATTGCCTCAGCCATGGTGTTCACGGCGTTTGCTCCCATTGCATCACGAACATCCACCAAGATGTGAATCACCAGTTGCCTTCCTGAGTGCGTATTGATGATGCGCGCCTCGATGTCCTTCGCGCCTCCTCCTACCTTGATGAGCATAGGGTCCTGTTCATTCGCAAGGCTAATCAATTCAGCCTTCCGATGCAGCACCTCCATTTTGGACCCATGTGGGTCCCTTAGGCCTGTCACCTGAACCTGTCCAATCATCACTGGGGAGCTGCAGCTAGCGGAGAACCCGCCGCCATCAAGAGCCATCTTCGCGGCGTTCGAGGCTGCAGCGACTACTGACGGCTCCTCTATAGCCATTGGCACGAGATACTCCCTGTCGTTGATTCTGAAGTTGGCCGCAACGCCAAGTGGAACCGGAAACGAGCCAATGGCGTTCTCTATCATCTTGTCAGGAACGCTTGGGTCGACACCGCCAAACCCTGAGAGTGTCAACGCCTCATCGTCGGTAAGCTGACCGAATTCCTTCACGATTCTGAGCCTTTCCGCCATAGGCATCTTATACAGTCCTTCGATCCTCGAGCTGCGCGCCATCTGACCAACCGTCCCTGTTTCTGCAAGCGACTGAATACTATTTATTGTTGCGGCAAGGGCTTTCTCACGTTGCGATAGATGCCAATCTATCTCGAAGCCATTCCAGCTGCATCAAAAAGGCTATATCTGCATTCGTTCGTGGAGGAAGTCATGCGCTCCTGCTCCGCCCCCGGTAAAATGATACTGTTCGGGGAGCACGCGGTGGTGTTCGGCAAGCCGGCACTCGCAATGGCAGTCGACCTGAGAGTCAAGGCTAGTGTCAACGTCTCGGACCAGTATTCTGTGAACGGCCATCCAATGAGAGCTAGGCACCATGCGTACATCTCAGCTGCTCTTGACGAAGCGTGGGATGGACCTCCTCTGAGCGTCACCACCAAGTCTTCGATACCATCAGGCTCAGGGCTCGGATCTTCCGCAGCAGTGACCGTCTCTACCATTGGCGCGATACTTGCGGAAAGAGGCCAATTCGATGCTGAAAGAGTCGCCAGGAAGGCGTTCGAGGTGGAGTATCTGGTGCAAAGGCGGGCAAGTCCCACAGATACTTCCGCATCGACGCACGGGAGCGGCATCTTGGTCAGCCCAGATCGACTCGACGGCTTCCTTTGGCGAATTGAGAAGGGCACGCAGGAGTGGAATATCCATCACTGTGACGTCAGGAAGCTCACATTTGTCGTCGGCTACACGGGAGTGCATGCGCCCACGGGGCCACTCGTGCAGAAGGTGAAGGAATTCGTGGAGTCCGATGCAGAAGGACGCAAGGCGATCGACCGGATTGGCGAGATCGTCATGGACGGGGCGGACGCCGTTGCGCAGGCGGACAAGCCGAGGTTGGGCGCGCTCATGCGGGAGAACCATTCATTATTGTGCGAACTCGGCGTGGGGCATCCAAGCATTGACAAGTTGATCGAGTCGTGCAGTGAAATGTGTTACGGGGAGAAGATCACCGGCGCAGGTGGCGGTGGTAGCATTATAGCTCTTACTGATGCCCCAAAGGACGTCTCAGAGGCGATATCTGCGGTTGGAGGCAGGCCGATTATAGTCAGAGTGGGCGGCAGCGGAGTCTTGGTTGAGCGCCAATGAGCCGAGAGGCATTGTCGGCGGAAAAACGCTAAATCGCACCTCGCCTATGCTGGAAGGCGGTGAGACGGTGGTCGAGAAGATCGGACAACACAGGCATTGCAGAAGCTGCGAGAGGGCGATTCCATACAAGCAGGAGTATTGCGGTGAGGAGTGTGAGACCGATTGGAAAGGCAAGATGTCCTCAAAGAAGAGGCAACTCACGTTCTTCTACATTCTGATGGTGATAATCATGATATTCGCAGTATCCCTGACCTTCTTGGGGTAGAGGTATGAAGGTCTGCATCGGAGGCACATTCAACATAATTCACATGGGACACGAACTGCTCTTTGAGACAGCGTTCGCGGTCGGGGACACGGTGGAGGTTGGCCTCACGTCGGACGAATTCGCACGGTCTGTGAAGAAGGTCCCGGTGAGAAGCTATGAAGAGCGAAGGGAGGACCTATTCAAGTTCCTTGTCAGATATGGCAAGCCGTTTGAAATTGTGAAGATATCCGATCCCATGGGCACAGCCGTCACTTCAGGGACGATCGAAGGCATTGTGGTGTCTCCTGAGACGAGAGCCGTGGCGGACAAGATAAACCATCTGAGAGAGGACGAGGGTAAGGGGCCTCTCAAGGTATACTGCATACGCGAAGTAAGGGCCGATGATAGATCTGCCATCAGTGCGTCAAGGATACTCAGCGGAGAGATAGATCGAGACGGAAGGTTGAAGGAACCCGTCCGCGTTGCGGTGGCGACGCGCAACAAGGTCAAGGTGGACGCCGTCAGAAACGTCTTCACCCAGATATTCGGACTCGTAGATGTGGTCGAGGTGCCCTCGGATGAGGTGTCGAGTCAGCCTATCGGCGAGGAGACGATCCGGGGCTCGATGGAGAGAGCTCACTCAGCTATTGAGCAGGCGAATTCCGACTTTGGCGTCGGCATCGAGGCGGGATTGTTCTACGTGAGCACCCTTGACAGGCATCTCGATGTTCAATACTGTACGATCGTGGATTCTTCCGGGAAGGTGACACACGGGCATGGTCCAGGTTTTCAGTACCCGCCTGAAGTCATCCACGCAGCGCTGACTGGTCACCCTATTGGCGAGGTGATGAGCAGTTTGACTGGCATAGAGAAGATAGGCCATCGAGACGGCTCCGTGGGGTATCTGTCGGGGGGGATTATAGACCGCACTTCCTTGACGGAGATAGCGGTGCTCATGGCGTTGATCCCGAGAATAAGAGTCGAACTGTACGAGAAGTCTGAGGAAAATCACAATGATTCGGCTTCTGACGCTGCCTGCAGATAATCCGAAATCGAGTGACAGGAATCTTTTCCGACGCATCCAAAGCGCGCGAACTTCCTGCAGTAGTCTCCTGTCGAGTCGTGGTGCTCACACTCGTGGGACATCCTCCAGTATGCGCAGTCCGACTTGATGCAGCTGTATCCTTCGTACTTGCCCGTGCACAGCCCATCAGCGGAGAGGAACCTGCAGAGCATCCTACCATGTCTCCTGACCGTCGTCCACCAGCTTACGCTGGCGGTAACTAACGCTTCTGCCGACGTTCATCGGCGCTGCGCAATCCTTCTTGCGCGTGCATAGAAAGCGTCCATGAGTTTCACAGAACAACTGATGCCACTCCTCCGCTAGCGAATCGTGCCCGTCGTCGAGGTCCCGCGACGGGCCGAGGAGGTTCATCCCTGAGAACTCACATTCGCTCTCGCCGATGCAATGGATACTATCCACCCGCCTGTTGGCACATGCTCCGCTAACGTAGCTGTATCTGCACATGAATCTCCCATCCCTTGTCTTCCGAGGGATTATGATATCTCCATCTGCCCACATAAAAGTTTACCAAATGTCGCAAAAACGACGGTGCTTCGAACGAAGCGTTGGGAGCGCTAGGCGCTGAGGGGGAGATTTGAACTCCCGAGGTACGTAGTACCACCAGCTCTCAAGGCTGGCGCCTTAAACCGGGCTTAGCTACCTCAGCGTTGGATACATCCGTCTGCGACTCATGAAGCACCATTCTCGGTTTTTAACTTTGAGACGGCCCTCCACCTGCCAACCGTCTCTTCGAACACGGGCAGCTCATTCGATCCTTCTCTCCAAGATCGAATGGACAGCATCTAGGTCCATCTCAAAAGCGACAATCGGGTATTTCAGCTCGAACGACTCGATCGTTCGCGGGTGAACCTCCCCGAATATGCCTACTTCACGCGTTGCGGCCATGATTGTAGCACACCTGCCGGGCACGTAAGCCGGGTGCTCTGCGGCGGCGATTTCTGACGTGAGTCCCAACGCAGCGGACAATGACAGAAGGAGGGATTTGCACTCGGTGAAACTCGCCTTCGCGTGAATGGCTACCCCTCCAAGCCGCTTTCTGTTGGCGGTGTTCACCACCACATCCCCTATCTCGAATATCCTCTGAGGGAGCTCTCTGTGCTTGTTCTTGCGCAGTATGCCGAGCAAGCTCGGAAGAAGAGAGATCCTGACGAGTGTGTGCATTTCCGTGACAGGGTTCTGGATTCGGAGTGCCTCGGTGCTATCGTCGAGGCCGAGTGCTGTGAATTGCTCGCGTGAGTTCGAAAGCGACAATGTCACGACCTCGAAGTAACCGAGGCCCGTCATTATCGGGCGCACTCTCGATGCAAACGACACCAACGGATCCTCCACGCCGAAGGTGGTCTCCTTCGGGAAGAAGTCTCCGAAGGCTTCGTATCCATGGCCAATCGCGACATCCTCAGCCAGGTCGACAGGGTGAAGTATATCCGCCCTGTAGGCGGGGACCTTAACATCTAACGCTCCATCGTTCACAGATGCTCCAAATCCAAGCCTGCCCAGACAACCTGCAATCTCTTCCGCATTCAGAGCGGTCCCGAGCCAACGGTTTGTGTGAGCAACATCCAGAGTCATGCTTCTCGGCTCAAGATCCGGCGCTCGCAGTTCCATGCCATCGCGCTCGATGACCACGGACAGCACTTTGCCACCCCTGTCGGCCAGTGCGGCGGTGATTATGTTCACAGAGTATTTCAGTGCGTTGAGGTCCGTTCCAGTACAGTCCACGAAGATATCCTCGGTCTTCTCCGTGACTTCGGTCGCGATGCCGTTTATAATTGGCGGCATCGAAAGCACCTCGCCGTTCTTGTCGACTATCAGGGGATATCGCTCCTTGCCGTTGAGGACAAACGCATATGCCCTTCCCTTGTCATGGCTCTCAAGTATCTCGGCTGGCGTCATCTCCCTCGTCCCCTGAAGTGGAAAGAAGGTCAGCTCGTCCGGCAGGACTGACTTGTATGTGAACGGCGGCTCGACCGCCTCCATGTCGTGAATGCCTATGGCCACCTTCTTCCGGTCTCTCCCTATCGTGAGGTGTAGCTTCTCCTGAAGGTCCATCATGGACCGTATGAGGGGATCGTCGAACACGAGACCTTCGACGATTGCAGACCATATGTACGGCCGAACAACGTTCACCGACGGATCGACGAGGACGCGCACCTGTGAGTCACCGACCGTGTATACTCTGAGCCCAGGGTCGATGTCAAGGAATGCCTTGAGGGCTCTCGCGATGCCTTCCACAGAGTAAAGGTCCGGCCTGTCCGGGAAGAATTCGAAGGAGAGCTCGTCATTTCCCTCCTCCGCGAACTTGAGGTCCGCACCCATCATCGGCAGACGCTCACGGAGCGTCTCCGTCGGGACCTTGGCGCCCATGAGGTTCTCAAGATCAGAACGACTGAAATTTATGACTGGCATGACTGCCCTGTCCTGCTGATGGAAAAGGTTGCAGATATAATAAGGTTATTAGTTCGGGCGGCATCGCAGACCATGTCCCGAGAGACCGACTGGGGCAAGCTCGCGATTCTCAACACATGCGACTACGAGAGAAAAGTATAAGCTTGCATATGTCGAATGAAGAATCAGCGCGTCAGCTTCTTATCGCAAGAGGTGCGAGATGATCCGCGATAGAGCGAAGACCGGTATCGAAGGCCTCGATGAAATGCTCGAAGGCGGCCTCCTGACAGGAAGGCCGTATGTGGTTTCCGGGACCTCCGGAACAGGCAAGTCGACGATGGCCTTGCATTTTCTCGTTGAAGGAGCGGTGAATGGGGAGCGCGTACTTTACGTCGCGATCGACGAGCCGCCTAATGAAGTGCTTCTCAACTTTCGCAAGATGGGTTGGGAGCTCGACGGCATAGGGGTGCTCGACGGGACTCCAGATGTTCTCAACTACGACAAGACTCCGGTCCGGGATGTATCAAGCGAGAGAAAGATCGTCCCGCTCAGTTCGGTTGGTGAATCCATACGGAGGACCTCCGAGAAGGGCCCCACAGATGTCACCGTCAACACTCTGCAAGAGCTGATAAAGCAGGAATTCAAGGAGCGCAAGTACACGAGGATAGTGATCGACTCGCTAACGTCCCTGAAGCATTTCTATATAAGGACCAGCGAGGAGTTTGCGACGCTGCAATCATTCTTCCGCACTCTCTCAGACCTGGGAGCTACCTCAATGCTCACAGTGCAGATTCCTGATATAGCCCGTCCTGGAATCGAGTCCCAGCTCGCCAGGGGTGAGATAAGGCTCCACAAATGGTTTGACGGGCGAGGTCTGATGCGAGGAGTGACCATCGAGAAATACCGAGGGTCGTCACACGATTCCGTGATGAGACACCTCAAGATTACTCAACACGGGATTGTCGTTCCGAAGTCTAATCGGGACAAGCGGAAGAAGAGCCCTGCTCCCAACAAAGAGCCTGAGGAGAAGCCACCCGCTGCGGAGAAGGAAGAGCCTCTCCCCCCGCCGCCTGAGAACGGGATGAAGGACGTCCCGCCTCCCGGCGCCTCAAAACACATGGCCCCGAGTAGCGGCAGTGGCGGACCAGGAGGCCCTCCAATATGAGCGCGGAGAAGAAGGAGCTGAAGGCCAGCACGGGCGTTCAAGGCCTCGACAAGATGTTGAAAGGAGGGCTCATTCCCGGAAGACCCTACGTCCTCTCTGGTTCGGTGGGTAGCGGGCGGACGACGTTGGCGGTTCAATTTCTGCAGCAGGGAGTTCGACAGGGAGAGAGGGCGTTGCTCGTGGCGATAGATGAGCCTCCGGCAGAGATACGAGAGAATGTCAGGTACCT
>Ga0224507_10000224_pt1 | contig 22645 bp, 16 predicted proteins | sample SF_Jan12_sed_USG_3_FD_170159 | JGI IMG/M metagenome (GOLD analysis project Ga0224507, IMG submission 170159) | Sediment microbial communities from San Francisco Bay, California, United States - SF_Jan12_sed_USGS_13 | ecosystem: Environmental > Aquatic > Marine > Sediment | place: USA... | reverse complement strand
AGGAGGTTGGCAAGGGGACCGGACTCGGGCTTTCGATCTGCTACCGCATGGTGCAAGGCATGGGCGGGGAGATCCGGGTTGAAAGCAAGGAAGGAGAAGGCACCACGCTTTTCGTTCGCCTCCCTGTTCCCCCCGGATAATTGACTGGGCCGGGAAAACCTGCCAAAAAGAACACGTAGCGCCTGGTTGCGTTCATTTTTGTTCTCCCTCTGTTCTCTTCCGTAAGTGAGAGTGACGTGTAATCGCTTTTCATTCCGCTCGAAAAAATAAAGACGGGCATTTCCATCAATCCCTATTCCTGACAAAGAATCCTTCCCGACAAAATACTAATAAAAATTAATACCAGTTAATAATATTTATTGACATTATCCCGGCAAAAAATTTAATTTTATGAAATCAATGTGTTGTTTTTTCATGAGAATACGCCTGTGTCATTTATGTGCAGACATCAGGGTATAAAGTATAACCTTCTTTAATGAAATCAATCTTTGCTGCAGGGTTGTGAAGGAGAATGAAATAATGCGTATTTTATTGGTCGTCATGATAGTAGTTTTTTCTTTTTTTACTTCAGCGGAAGCAGGCTGGCTTGGAGACACGCTGATGCAGGCTGCAGAAACTGTTGGAGACAGCATAATTAATGATGAGACTGAAAGTGAGGCTCCCGGGTTATATGAGCCTGGAGAAAATGCGGAATTTGACCAGCAGATAGAAGAATCTGAAAAATATGAAGCTGAATACTCTGATGAGTCGCCATTAGAGGAAATGGCTGAACCCGCATGGAGTGAGTCGGATTATGGGGAAAAACCCAAAAAGAAAAAGAAAGCAGGTCCGCCGAGAACCGACCTGCACCTGTCTACTGATATGATCATGAGTGACCCGGAAAGCTCCCCTGAACCCATTAAGGGCAAGTTATACATAGATGGAGCCAAATCCCGGACGGAATTTGATTATCCGGGCGGGAACAGCATGGGTCTGATTGTTACCGGTGTTGATCCGACCGACAAGGTGTATGTTCTCATGCACAGCAATAAAATGTATACGGAGTCTACCTATAACGAAACGGACTCCTTTTCCTTCGGAAGCGGCAAGCCCTGTGACGAGTTTCGTAAGGCCGATGATCTAGGCCGAACCAAACACAACGGCCGTAGTGTAAACAAGTGGCGCTGCTCTGAACCTGAAGACCCGGAGATGTACGAGGAGGCAGGGGGTGTCGTAACATTATGGGTTGATGATAAACTTAAGATTCCAGTACGAATGGAGGAGGCAAACGGAAAGGGGTACTGGGAACTGGCGAATATCAACGAAGGCAAACCATCCGGTGATTTTTTCAAGGTGCCTTCCGGCTATAAAAAGTTAGCTACTGGGGTGATTCCAACTGCCACGTCTTTACCGGACCAGGATGAGAAACTGATAAAAAATGCAGGTATTCCAATCTATTCCAAAGCTCGTTTTGTCTACGGCACCTCCAGTGTAGGTTATCGTTTTGCCTCAAGTCAACCGATTGAAACAGTAAAAACCTGGTACAAAAACAAATTGTCCTCCTGGTCGGTTTATGAGGATACATTTGGTTCATGGATAATTTATAATGGAAAGCCCGGCGCAGATTTGGGAGAATTAATAATGCAAAAAACGCAGGTGTCTGTCCAGAAAAATGACGAGCTCCCGGAATGGCATTCCCTGGACAAAGACATGACGACTGAAATCGTTATCATGGTTATCCAGTAAGGCCGGTCTCCTGTATTTATAAGGTTCTTATTAAACAAGAAAGGGGCAACAATTACTTCCTGCCCCTTTCCTGTTTGAAAACTCATTGAGAGTATTTGCTGCCTTTTCATGTAGAAAACTCCCCCTGCGTCATCCCTGCATAACCAGAGTCCCGAAATTATCCTTTGCAAAAATATTTGTTAGGCTTAACCAGTCAAGCGCCCAATAGAGGTCGGACCGAGACAACATCTTGAAGTTGGCAGTGAAGATACTTCACCAGCAGGAAACTCTGGTGGAAATATTATTGACAAAAAACATGTTTTTTTCTGCGTAAATGTTATTTTCAAGACATTATTCAGGCTGTTTGCTTCAATAATGAAAAAATAAAATCTAATAACTTGTTTGGCGGTATAAAATGAGCCAAAAAAAGCACTGGGAACAAGTCTACTCGACAAAACAGACCGAAAAGCTGGGTTGGTATGAACCTCATTTGCAGACTTCCTTAAATTGGATCAAGAAGCTGGGTCTGACCGTTGACGCTCCGATAATCGACGTCGGTGGAGGCGCATCCACATTGGTCGACGACCTGTTGGACGCGGGCTATCGAACAATCACAGTCCTCGATATATCAGAGAAGGCTCTGTCCTCGATTAAAGCACGGTTGGGTAAAAAGGCAGATCTGGTTACGTGGTTAGATGGTGATATCACCTCGGTTGATTTGCCGACTCATTGTTTTGAATTGTGGCATGATCGAGCAGTGTTCCATTTTCTCACGGTGCAAGAACAGCAGCGGAAATACAGGAACAATCTTCTAGAGGCGTTAAAACCGGGCGGGCATCTGATTATCGGTACATTTGCATCAGAAGCGCCGCCCATGTGTAGTGGTCTGCCGGTACAACGTTACAGTCCAGAACAATTAGAGAATATGCTAGGCGGGGATTTTAAATTATTGCGCCACCACAAAGAACTACATATTACTCCGGGTGGAGTAGAGCAAATGTATCTTTATTGCCATTTCCAAAGAGCAGCCTAACAAGCCCATGCAGCCGACTCGCTAACCGCACGCGGCTGTTGGGTAACGTTGGACAGCATAGAAAACAGCATTCATGACCTCATCACAACCGAGTACCCCTGAATCACCAGCTTCCACAACAGACATCTATCGCAAGTTGCCGAGAGGCATTTGGGTGCTTGGATTTGTCTCGATGTTCATGGACATCTCATCCGAGCTTGTTCATAGCCTCTTGCCAATATTCATGGCCATGGTGCTCGGTGCATCCTTTGTCACGATTGGGATCGTCGAAGGCGTTGCCGAAGGAGCCGCTGCGATCACGAAGGTGTTTTCAGGCGCTATCAGCGATTACTTCGGGAAACGCAAGTTTCTCGCTGTGGTCGGGTACGCACTGGGCGCCATGACCAAACCTGTATTTCCGCTCGCGACAACTATTGGGTGGGTGTTCGGAGCACGTTTTGTCGATCGCATCGGTAAAGGAATTCGCGACGCGCCGCGTGACGCACTGGTCGCCGATATCACACCGCCGCAGCTTCGGGGGGCGGCTTACGGCCTGCGCCAGTCGCTCGATTCGGTCGGGGCTTTTGTCGGGCCTCTGCTCGCGGTCGCATTCATGATTTGGCTCGCAAACGACATCAAAGCAGTGTTGTGGGTAGCGGTCGTACCGGCGTTCCTTGCGGTGTTTCTGCTGATCGTTGCGCTGCGTGAACCCGAGTCCGCAAAATATGCCGCTGGTCCCGGAAATAACCTGACGTTGATTGATGCCAAACGCCTGCCCCTGCGGTACTGGCTTGTCGTCACGCTCGGAGCAGTCTTTACCCTCGCTCGTTTCAGTGAGGCGTTTCTGATTCTCCGTGCACTGGACGTCGGACTTGCTGTCAGCTACGTGCCCGCGATCATGATTGTCATGAATATTGCCTATTCCATATTTGCGTATCCTGCTGGAGTGGCGGGTGATAGGCTTTCGGCGCGAACGCTTCTAGTGTTTGGACTTTGGATACTCGTCACCGCTGATGTCGTGTTAGCAATAGCTGCGTCGCCTTGGATCGCATTCATAGGTGCGGCATTCTGGGGCCTGCACATGGCATTCACCCAAGGGTTGCTCTCGAAACTTGTTGCCGATACAGCACCCGTTGAGCTTCGCGGTACGGCCTTCGGGATTTTTAATCTGGTAAGTGGCGGAGCGCTCTTGCTGGCAAGTGTCATTGCAGGGTCATTATGGAGCGCATTCGGCGCCTCGGCCACGTTTATTGCCGGAGCATCGTTCGCGGCTCTCGCGGCAGTTGGTTTGCTCCTTTACCGTCCCAATGCTCAAGCTACAGGGCACCGGGCAGGCGCGTGATAAAGACTGTCAAACAAAGGCTTCAAGCTGACATCGAGAACGGCTGTGCCGATGCGGTAAGTTCGGGCGGCGCTGCAGATTAACCCAGACGTTAGGGCATGAGTAATATGGCATTAATCGCATACACACTGTTTTTGCTCATCGTTGTGATTGGAAGGGTAATTCTACAATATCGGATAACAGGTGACCATGGTCTGCGTCCAGTAACAGCTAAATCCTCAATGCTCCCGAAATTGACGAGCGCACTTCTGATGGTCTCCTTTGCAGCTACATTTTCGCTTTCAAGCCTGGAAGCTTCAGGTAAATTTGATCCACAGTTACATCATTGAGCAACAGGTACAATAACCGGCATCTTGTTTTGTGCGATAGGAATAACTGTTTCCGCTATATCCCAATATCAAATGGGAACCGCCTAGAGAATCGGGGTTGATGACACTGAGAAAACAGAGTTGGTAACGCACGGATTATATTCCTACGCGAGGAACCCAATATATAACGGTGTCATATTATTTGGCCTTGGATTACTGCTTCTTATCCCTCATACATATATGCTGCTTAGCCTGTTCATCGGGTACTTGAGCATTGAGTTGCAGATTAGGTATGTTGAGGAACCGTATTTGATACGCCTGCATGGTAGAGCTTATGAGAGTTTCGCCAAGAAGGTATATCGTTATTTCCCAATGTGTTTCATATAGTAAACAAGCCCATAACAAAGCGCTTAAATTAAACCGTAGACCGGCGGTTTCCGTCAACTACGGCGCAGGTTACATACTTTTTACCAAACTGAGCGCGAGGAAACTTGATCGTTTTAATGATAAATGAAATAATGGATGAAATGGAGTCGAACCATTACCGGCCAGTAATGCGAAACGTTATGCATGCAACAGAAGTGGTATGAATGAAATGAAAATATGGGTAGACGCAGACGCATGCCCTGTGGTGATCAAAGATATTTTGTTCAGGGCGGCAGAACGAACAGGGGTACAGCTGACGCTTGTAGCCAATCAACCTATGCGCATACCACCGTCTCGCTGCATTAAAATGCTTGTAGTACCATCCGGTTTTGATGTCGCTGACAATGAGATACTTAAAAGACTTAGCGTTGGTGACCTTGTAATCACAAGCGATATTCCTCTGGCGGCGGGAGTAATTGACAAAGGAGGTTACGCGCTCAACCCTCGTGGCGAACTGTATTCAACTGACAATATCAGATCTCGTCTAAATATGAGAGATTTTATGGACACTCTCCGGGCTAGCGGAATAGATACAGGTGGTCCCGCGGCGTTAAGCCAAAATGATCGGAAATCTTTTGCGAATCATCTGGACAAATTATTAACCAGGCATGCAATAAATTCATAACACTGCAATTTCATCGATTTTGGGATGCAGATAGCGTAAATTAAAAAGAGTAGTCCCCTGAAAAGCCCGATAAACAGTTATCATTGCCGAATACCCCATACAAAAAGATATGAGAAACAGGTTAACACGATAAACAAATCAAAAAACAAAAAATAGTGAGACTCAGAAAAGCCGGTAAGAATTAATTTTGATGTTTACCGTGCTGCCTTTTCCAGAGACTCGTAATGCGGAAAACAGAATGCTCTATCAGAAAGGGGGGGGAACACCTCTCGTTCGCCGGTAGTCCCATTGACTATCGGCAACAGTAAATTGCGACAGCACAATGCAAGGATGGTCTTGTTATGAAAAATCAGAAACGCACCAAGGGTGCAGCGGCTTATAGCAAATCTATCGGAATTTTCGGACGAGTCGTAAGTCGAGAAAAAAAGTCAGCCGGTACCCCTCCCGGCACGGTGGTTCACACCGGGGAGCGAAAGACAGAGCAAGTCGTCATGCGGTACTTCGACTACGATGAAAAAACTTTGCATGAAGGAGAGCTCGCTACAGTTGAAGATAGTTTCCAGTTCCTTACGACGCCGACCGTAACCTGGATTGATGTTGTTGGCTTACACGACGTGAGCCATATCGAGCAGATCGGCAAGGCTTTTGAACTTCATCCGTTGATGATCGAGGACATTGCGAGCCCCAGACAGCGGCCCAAGATTGAAGAATATGAGGATAGTCTTTTCGTTGTGCTTAAGATGCTCGCATTTGACACCGATACGAAAACCATCGAAATAGATCAAATGAGCTTAGTCGTGGGCAAAAACTATATTCTTTCGTTCCAGGAGAAGCCGTGGGACGTACTTGAACCAATTAGAAATCGTATAAGGCAGGCAAGGAGCCGGATTCGCAGCAAAGGACCAGATTACCTCGCTTACACAATAATTGATGCCGTGGTTGACGGTTACTTTAAGATTCTTGAAGAGGTTGGAGACGAGATAGAAATACTCGAAGAGCTCGTACTAAGCGACGTAACCGCATTAGTTATGCACAGGATTCATAAGCTGAAACGCGAGATTCTGGTGCTTCGAAAGGCCGTGTGGCCTCTTCGTGAGGTGCTTGGATCACTGTACCGTAATGAAACAACGCAAATAGAAGATCAGACACGTGTGTATCTAAGGGACGTGTACGACCATTCGGTTCAGATTATTGATACCATCGAGACTTTTCGCGATTTGTTGACGGGAACCATGGACCTTTACATCTCGAGTGTAAACAACCGAATGAATGAGGTGATGAAGGTCCTTACAGTCATTGCGACGATCTTTATCCCACTTTCATTTTTCGTTGGAGTCTACGGCATGAACTTCGAATACATGCCGGAGCTCAAGATTCACTGGGCGTACCCGGCACTCATGCTATTCATGACAATGGTCGCCGGAGGAATGCTTTGGCTTTTTCGGCATAAACACTGGTTCTAATATGGATGGATTAAATATCTGATATTTTGCGCTCATAACTCGTTTGTATGACATATGATATGGTTTATTCATTAATTCATTAATTAGTTTCTTCATAGCGGCTTTAACAGTATTTATGGTCACCATACAAATCAATAGACTGAAAAAGGAAGAAGAAGCACCTCCACCAGTTGAAATTCCAGGAACATCATCGCAAAGTGTATGCCATGGATCATGATAATATTCGGGAAATCCGCATCGATCCTATAGTCCCGACCCAGTCTGTGCTGATTTCCACAGCTCGTGGAAAACGGCCGCGCCAGGATGAATCCCCCCTGCCAAGAGATGTGCGAGAGCATGTGGAAGCCTGTCCTTTCTGCCCAGGCAATGAACACCTTACTCCACCGTCAATCTTCCAGATACCTGCAACACAAAAATGGGATATCAGAATAATAGAAAACCTTTACCCGATCTTAGATGACGCCCCCTTGTCCCCGGGAATTTCACATGGAATACAACAGGCCATAGAAGGATATGGTCACCATGAGGTCATCATCGACCACACCAACCACGGCATCGCTCTCCATCAGATGAGCGAGAAGCATCTGTCCCTGATTTTCGCTGTTTATAGGGACCGCATGCTCTCCCTGTACAACAGCGACCCCCGGATCAGGTATATTCTCGTCTTCAAAAATTCTGGCAAAGCTGCCGGCGCCAGTATTTCCCATACCCACAGTCAGCTCATTGCCATGCCTATTGTACCGCATAATGTTCAAGATGAGGTTCAGGGAAGTCTAGTCTTTTATCAGAAAAACGGAACCTGTATTTTCTGCACCCTTATTGACGAGGCAATGTCCCTTGAAACAACCACCTATGACCGTATTTCTGGGAAAGTCCGTCAAAGCTACGAAACCGGAAAATATGTTGTTGAACGGGGAAAACAATTTATAGCAATTAAACCATTTGCAAGTCGCTACGAATGGGAGGTCCATATCCTCCCGATAAAGCACCAAAGCAATTTTCTCAAGGTCACTGGTGAAGAACTCGATGATCTAGCCTGGACTCTCCGTCGAACCATGGCCCGCCTTAAAACAGTTGCCGGCGAGGTGCAATACAATTACTTTCTCCATACTGAACCTCATATAAAAAACAGCAGCGACTGTGCACAAAGTTTTCACTGGCACCTTGAAATATGTCCGCGAACCAGCATACCCTCAGGGTTCGAACTGGGCTCCGGTCTTTTTGTCAATACCATCAACCCGGAGGAGGCAGCTTCTAAACTCCGTCAAGCAATAATGCAAGATTAAACCGTATTGCACGGTAAAATAAATTAAAGAGAAATAAATGGGCACAGATTTACTTTATGAAATGAATAATGATTGGCTTTTAAGCAAACTTATAGCAATGGTATAAACAGGACAAATAGAGATATTTGCAATATTCAATGACTATGTGTCAAATGCTATCCAGCAAACTGACGGGCTAGCTGAATATACCTGTCATTACTCATATAAAAAGTCTTAAAAGCCTCGGGCACAGGGTTTAATTTGGAAGCATCCTCTCAGTTTCTTTTAACCGTTGGTTGTATTCTTCTACTTGGTCTGCTGACATCTACAATAGCACAACACACCTTTTTACCCCGAGTAACTCTTTTACTGATTTTTGGGGCACTTATCGGCCAGGATACGCTTGATGTTATCCCGCAAATATTTTCTGAACGCTTCGATATTATTGCCGATATGGCGCTACTTATGGTTGGTTTTCTGTTGGGCGGCAAACTCACCAAGGACTCCCTGAGGGAATCAGCAGGCAAAATATTATGGATATCCATCAGTGCCGCACTGTTAACTACCATAATAGTCAGCCTCGGTCTGATATGGGCCGGAGTGTCTCATGAGGTTGCCATTTTGCTGGGTTGTATTGCTTCGGCAACGGCGCCTGCCGCAGTTATGGATGTTGTTGCAGAGACAAGGGTTAAAGATAAGTTCAGTAATTTACTCCTTTCAATCGTTGCTCTTGATGATGTTTGGGCCTTGGTGCTGTTCAGTATTGGAATGGCCGTTGTTACATCGTTAAATGGCCTTGGTGGTGACATGTCGTTTTTGGTTGTGGTAGCCAAAGAAATTGGCGGTGCCGTAATATTGGGCGTGTTAATTGGATTACCTGCGGCCTATCTGACAGGTAGAGTTAAGAAAGGGCATCCGATCTTAACCGAGGCACTCGGTATTGTTTTTGCCTGCGGTGGCCTGGCCATTTGGCTTGGTGTGTCTTTTTTGATTGCGTCAATGGTAATGGGCGCGATAATCGCCAACGTAGCCAAGCATCATGAGTATCCATTTCACGCCATTGAAGGGATCGAATGGCCTTTTATGGTCATCTTTTTTGTGTTGGCAGGAGCTTCTCTTGAGTTGAGTGCCCTGAAAAATATCGGATTTATCGGTGTTATGTATATCCTTTTACGAACGACCGGAAAATACCTCGGCGCCAAAATCGGCTGTCAATTCAGCAGGGCTGAACAGGCAACCAAAAGATGGATAGGTGTGGCCCTGTTACCCCAGGCAGGTGTCGCCATCGGCATGGCTCTTGTGGCATCCAGTCAATTCCCTGAATATCGCCAGGTGCTTTTATCAATTGTAATCAGTTCAACCGTGTTTTTTGAGATTATCGGGCCTGTATTTACCCGCTTGGCCATACAACGAGTACAGAGTGCTTGACAAGAAAATCCAGCCGATACGAAAAACGTGCGGATGGCATATCGTCAGGGATATACATATTTTGGAGTTATTCTCATATGTATTTATATCCCTGACAACTGTCGTACTGCTTTTGAGAGTCAACAGGGGTAGATTATTCAACCGTCAGCCAAGGCAGGAAACGTTTGCGATGTACGGCTGAAAAAAAGGAAAAAATCAGATTGTTATCAGAAAGGAGAGACAGGGAACTGTCAAAAATAAAGTTTTGACCCTGTGCCAGCTGCTGCTCTCGACATATTAAATAAAAAATATGCTGCAGGCAAAATAAATAAAGAACAGTTCGAAGAGATGAAAAAAGATACCATGCAATAGACTTTTCGTTTCCAAAAACTACTTCCCGAGGAAAATGCTCCTTGCCGTTTGACAGCATGAAAATAAAACACTGGCCACTTTATGCTTTACTCTGTGTTTTGGGGATGGCAGCGCTTTGTTTTTCTTTCGTTGATATCTGCCCTCTTATTGAAACAATCCTGCCCTCACTCAAAATTAACAAAACAACTATTATCAATCTTATCCGTTCTTTTGACGCCTGGGGGCCATTAGGCGCAATCGGTTTAATGATCATACACTCGTTTGTTCCTTTCCCCGCAGAATTTCTAACAATTGCCAACGGAATGGTTTTTGGTCCTTTCTGGGGTGTTGTTATCACTTGGGTAGGCGCCATGCTTGGTGCTTACGCAAGTTTTGGCCTAACCAGATTATATGGACGCCCTTTTGTTGCAAAAAATGTCAATCCCTCTCAGTTGGAGAAACTTGATCGCTGGATTCAACACCAAGGGGCACTTACTCTTCTTCTGAGTCGTTTTATCCCTTTAATATCTTTTAACCTTATTAATTATGGGGCAGGGATGACAAAAACTACCTGGTGGACTTTTACCTGGACCACGGGGATCGGCATATTACCAATTACCATAGTCATGGTAACCATGGGGAACAACTTCAATATTTTACCATGGTGGGCATGGCTGCTTCTGCTGACCGTCATTATCGGAACATCGTATGGTATAAGATCCTTACGTAAAATATCCGGAAAACGGGGTCGGATCAAGTCGACCTGATGTTTCAAAGGATACAAACTTTGAGGAGCCGCAATAGTCAATGGTATTGTCGGGTTTCTCGGCATTAATCCTGGCTTGTTTCACTTACTATGGTTTCAGGAGATAAAAAAGCAGGGTTTTGCATAGAAGGAATGTGCTATGATTGCTTTGCGGGTCAAAGGGGATCAAATTTCTTTTTACCGCGATCCAGTTAACAATTTGCTGCTATGAATTTCATGAAACACATCATGATCCTGGGTGGTGGGTATGCCGGAGTAAGTGCTGCTGTCAGGCTGCGCGGTATAAAAGCCGCCGTTACGCTGGTCAACCATCACAGCTACCACCACCTCACCACACTACTCCATCAGCCGGTTGTCGGACGGCGTGAATACAGGGATCTCTCCCTGCCTTTGCGGGACGTTCTGCCCAGGCCGGTTCGATTCCAGCGGGGCAAAGTCCTGAAAATTGTTCCACAGGAAAATCGTATCGAGATGCAGACTAGGGAGGGAAGAAAAAGCCTTACCTGTGACATTATGATTATTGCGCTGGGTTGGCAGCCGCAATTTTTTAATATTCCCGGCCTGAGGGAATACGGTCTTACCCTGGACAGCCTTAATGCTTCACGTCTGGTACATGACCGCATAGAAGAATCCCTAATAGCCTTTGACGAGAATCCCGAAGAAAAATGGCGTACCAGTATAATCGTAGCCGGCGGCGGTCTTTCAGGAGTTGAGCTCATGGGCGAACTGGCTGACAGCCGGGCTGAACTTGCACGAGCCTTTGATCTGCAGCCAAAGGACATTAAACTTTGCATCATCGAAGGTTCTCACGGGCTGCTCCATGGTCTTGATTCTTGGCTTGCTGAACAGGCAGCCGTCTATCTCCGGGAAAAACAGGTTGAGTGTATCGCCAACACACGGATTGCCGAAGGGCTTGCGGACGGTGTCGTATTATCTGACGGAACAAAAATCCAGGCCGGCGTAGTGATCTGGACCGGAGGTGTGCGCGGCAACATGCTCGTGGAGGAAAGCGGCCTGGAAGTAAACCGCGAGGGAAGGGCCATTGTAAATGAATTCCTGCAACCACGGGGCTATGATAATATATTCGTGCTGGGTGATTGTGCTGCAGCAACTGGCGGGGATGGAACCTTCCTGCCGCCTACAGCTCAACTTGCAGTTCAGCAAGGAGAATGGGTTGCGTGTGCACTCAATTCTCTTATCAAGGGTGACAAAATGGAACCATATCATCCCCGCATGGAGGGCATCCTGCTCAGCATCGGACGGAGCCATGCATTGGGAATTGTCCGCGGTCACCATGTAACAGGCAAGGTGGCCGGCATGCTGAAAGATTTCATTGCCTATCGTTATATCTATAAAATCGGTGGTTTTTCCTTGGCATTGAGAAAATTCAGGGAATGGCGCTCATATTCCGCTTTGCTGCGCAGGCGGTAGCATATTGTATTAAAAGACTGGCTTATGATTGTTCCTGCAAAATATAATTTACGGAAAGTGGCCGCTCCTGTCCTTGCCTTGGTTCTCTTTGGTTTTGCCATCTTTCTGTTGCACAAACTTCTGAAACCGTATCATGTCAATGACATCAGGAGTGCCTTCCACTCGATAGCGACGTATAAAATTCTGCTCTGCTTGTGTTTTTCAGCATTGAGCTATTTTGTTCTTACACTCTATGACACGCTTGCCTTCAGATATATCAGTAAACCTCTGGCATATGGAAAAATCGCCCTCACATCCTTTATAAGCTACACATTTGCCAATAATACAGGCAGCCTGTCGATCCTAACCAGTAGTACTATCCGGTACCGATTCTATTCGGGTTGGGGTTTTTCAGGCATAGAGATAGCCAGGATTATCGGTTTCTGCATGGTTTCATTCTGGCTTGGTTATCTTTTTCTTACTGGCACCAGTTTTCTGGCTTCCCCTCCGGCTCACATTCTTTCCCTGCCTGTTACACAGAGCGCTGTTCTTCGCTGCATCGGATTTTTATTCCTTCTTCTGGTTGGCGGTTACGTGACATTTTCCATGATGAGGAAAACATCCTTGAAGTTCATGAGATGGGAACTGGCAATGCCTCCCACGCGTCTTGCACTTGCCCAGATAGCTGTAGCTGCCATGGATCTTCTCGCCGTTTCAGGAGCCCTCTATGTATTGCTGCCTGAAATGTCCCTGCCTTTTACTGCTTTTATTTCGCTTTTTCTGCTTGCGATGATGTTGGGGCTGTTGAGCAATGTACCCGGCGGACTGGGAGTTTTTGAAAGTATCATGTTGTTAGTACTGACTCCCTATGCCAGTGGAAATCATGTGATCAGTGCTCTGTTGATGTTTAGAGGCATTTATTACCTGCTGCCTCTCTCCGTGGCCATAACCGCACTTGGCGGCCTGGAAATCCATAGCCGCAGGGCTGAAATTGCCAAGGTGTCCTCAACCCTGCAGAAAACCATCTCTGCAATGACTCCCCAGGTCCTAGCCCTGGGTACCTTTTTCGCCGGGGGAATACTTCTGTTTTCAGGCACAATGCCTGGCGTATATACCCGGCTTTCCTGGCTTAAACAAGTTTTGCCTTTGCCGGTCCTGGAACTTTCCCATTTCATGGGAAGCATGGCAGGCATGGGATTGCTGATTCTTGCTTCCGGTCTGCGGCGTCGCCTGGACATGGCATATTTTTTGACCGTTATTCTTCTTGTGGCCGGGAGCGTCTTTTCACTGCTTAAAGGATTAGATTATGAAGAGGCAACCTGGCTTGCTATCCTGCTTTTAGTTCTTTTAGCAAGCCGAAAAGAGTTTTATAGACGCGCATCCTTCTTTGCTGAACCGGTCAAACCGGCATGGTTCGCAGCAGTTTTCATTGTTCTCTTCGGCAGTATATGGTTGGGCTTCTTTGCATACCGCCACCAGAGCTATACTCATGAACTCTGGTGGCAATTTGCTCTGCATGGGGATGCGCCGCGCTTCATGCGCGCTTCAGTAGGAGCAGTGGTCGTAATATGTTTTTTTACCATGGCCAGGCTGTTCAAGCCCTATCAACCCGGTTTTGCCCTGCCGGATAAAAAAGGGTTGGAACTGGCCCGGGTAATTGCAGTTAATGCTTCGGATACTGGTGCCTACCTGGCATTGCTCGGTGACAAGAGTCTTTTGTTTAGCGAGAGCAAGAAATCATTTCTCATGTATGGAATTAAAGGCAGGAGCTGGATTGCCATGGGGGATCCTGTTGGCGATGAACAGGAGACGGTTGAACTCATCTGGCAGTTTAAAAATCTTGCAGAAGACTTTGACGGATGGCCTGTTTTTTACGAGGTTGGACCTGAAAATCTGTCCAGGTATATTGATCTGGGTATGACCGTGCTCAAGATTGGCGAGGAAGGACGTGTGAACCTTGCTGAATTTTCCCTGACCGGAAGCAGGCGCAAGAGTATCCGTTATATTCACAATCGGTTCAGCAAAGAAGGATATATTTTTGAAGTCATACCACCAGAGGAAGTTTCCCTTATCATGTCCGAATTGAAAATTGTTTCCGATGATTGGCTGAACAGTAAACACGCAGGTGAAAAAGGCTTTTCACTGGGATTTTTTAATGAAGAATATTTGCGAAGTTTTCCCGTTGCCGTAGTCCGTTTTAAGGGCAGGATTTTTGCCTTTGCTAATTTTTGGCCGGGAGGCGGCAAAAAAGAACTGTCCATTGATCTTATGCGATATTGCAATGACGCCCCCCATGGGATCATGGATTTCATCTTCATTGAAATCATGCTCTGGGGCAAAAGCCAGGGGTACCAGTGGTTCAGCCTTGGCATGGTACCCCTTGCAGGGCTTGAGCCGGAAAAAGCAGCTTCGCTGTGGAGCAATATCGGCACCTTTGTATATCGTCATGGTGAACATTTTTATAATTTCAAAGGGTTGCGGAGTTATAAGGGCAAATTTGATCCCCTCTGGCAGCCTCGATACATTGCTTCCCCTGGTGTTTTGCAGTTGCCGACAATATTCGCCAACCTGACAGCACTCATCGGCGGAAGCCTGAAAGAGGTGTTTATCAGGCAGCCGCACGGCTGAACAATGGAAAAAGCATAAGAATAATGGAAAGTTCGCCTAAAACATAAAACACGGGGCCAAACCAATTCAACTTACTGTTTTTGTAGCAAAAATGTTTTATAAAGAGTCTATATTTACCTTTAGAAACACCTTTTAAAAAATCTTTCCTATGCCTCGATCAAACAGACACTGCATTCCAGGCTGCGTTTGGCACATAGCTTACCGATGGCATTAACAGGAATTTCTGATGAAACTTGACAAAGGCTTTTTTTAATGAGTGCTAGCGTGCCAGCTGATGATAAAGCAGTCCGGACATAAAACTCGTGCCATAATCCATGTAGACATGGATGCCTTCTATGCCTCGGTGGAGGTTCTGGACAACCCGGAACTCAAGGGAAAGCCGGTGGTGGTGGGTGGACTATCCGACCGTTCGGTGGTATCAGCCGCCTCCTACGAAGCCCGCAAATTAGGCATCCATTCGGCCATGGCCACCGTCAAGGCCCGCAATCTCTGCCCCCGGGCAATTTTTCTGCCGGTCAGAATGGACCGTTACCATGAAATTTCTCAACAGATTATGACCATTTTTCAGCGTTTTACTCCGCTGGTTGAACCGATTTCGTTGGACGAAGCCTTTCTCGATGTCACAGACTCCATCGGTCTTTTTGGAGAGGCGCCTGTCATCGCCGGAGAAATCAAGAAACTGATAACAAAGGAAATCGGCCTTACTGCATCAGCCGGGGTCGCCGCCTCCAAGCTGGTGGCCAAGATAGCTTCCGCTCTGCAGAAACCGGACGGATTGACCGTGGTCGAGACCGGCCGGGAACGGGAGTTTCTGGCCAAACTTCCAATCAGCAAGCTCTGGGGGGCTGGCGGAAAAACCATTGAATCATTGGCCCTCCTGAATATACAGTCCATCGGTGATCTGGCCGCCCTGCCCGTGGAGATTCTTATCAGCCGGTTTGGTAAACATGGCCGGCACCTGCATCTGGCTGCCAACGGCATAGATGACCGGCCGGTTATTCCGACTCGGGAGGCCAAATCCATCGGCCATGAAAAAACATTCAGCGAAGACCTGAGTGACCTCACCGTCATCAAGCGTGAACTGCTGGAACTCTCCACCAGAGTGGGAGAACGGTTGCGCCGCCATGAACGTCAGGGCCAGACCATAACCGTCAAAATCAAATTTTACGATTTCTCCACCAGCTCCAGATCCCTGACCCTGGCTGAGCCGACCAGCGATACAATGGAGATTTTTCAACGGGGCTGGGGCCTGCTCCGGAAGACCGGAGCAGGCCGCAAACCAATACGGCTGGCTGGAATCAGTGTCAGCAGTCTAAGCGTACCCGGAAGCCGCTATCAGCAGGACCTGTTCGGCAAATCCAGACAGCGTGAAAAAAACCGGGGCCTGAACGAGGCGGTCGATCGGATCAACAGAAAATTTGGGGACAGGACCATTAACCCGGCCACGCTGGTTAGCAGCAAGCACGAAAAATGACTTTCTGCCGCAATAATCCTACTGGTTGAAGTTTCAAGCCCTACCTGAAAACTCTTGTCACCAATACCACGATAATTAAATACTCTATTTATCAGGCGGGATGATTTCTGATATTCCAGAAGAAAGTAGTTGTTTTGGTCCGCCCCCGAATGAGTGTTTCTTAAACGGCTTTTCCTACAGACTCGTTAGCATTCATAATGGTTGACGCATCCACGAGCAAGGAAGTATTATTCATGGACGATGGCAAACGTGTCCTGCCATCCATAACAATGAATGGTGTCATGCCCACACTGCCTCTCTAGCAGGCTGCCAATTATTACTATTTAGATTTATCATGTTTTCTTTGCACAAACAGTGGAAAAAGGTTGCAGATTGCACCAGCGGGGTGGACTTCACTTTTTTGCTGTTAAGGGTTTTCAGTCTTGCCGGTGGCATTGCCTGGTTCCTGATTGTCCCGCTTTCCCCACCGGAAAAAACCATCCTGGTCAAGGCTCTCATCAGTTTTTCCATTTACAGCGTTCTCTGCTACCTGGTTATTTTTTGCCGGCCGGACCTGTTGAAAAAAGTCTATCTGACCTCCCTTTTTCTCGACATGACTTTCCTGTCAATCCTGGTCCATGCGGAAACAAGCTTTGAAAGCAGTTTCTTCCTCGGCTATTACCTTCTCATCTGCCTGCACACCATTTACTTCGGTATTGGCTTCGGCCTGTTGGTCGCGGTTTTTTCCGCCGGTTGTTACGTCATGAGCATTCTGCCCATGCTGACGCATATCGAATGGACAGACCTTGCCATGAGGATCGGTTTTCTCTTTTTTATCAGCGTTCCGGTGGGGTTGCTTACAGAGAAGGTGAAGCGCGAAAAGGAGAAAGTGGAGCTTTTCAACCGAACCCTTGAACTCAGGGTGTCAAAACGCACGGAAAAAATCGAGTCCCTGTTAGATCAGGAGCGTTATCTCAGAGAAATTCTGGATACGGTTGCCCACATCAACAAGCTTCTGTTCACCGCGCCGAATATGGTCAGTCTGCTTGAGAGCTGCTGTACCCGATTCGTGCTGCACGGCTATTACGGGTTCTGCTGGATTGGTTTGGTGGAAAATGACGAAATCCAAACGGTCCATACCTCAGACACTTCCGGTAGCCCTCTTGTTGACCCGCCCTATGCTGTTCACGATGCCGGCGGTTTCTTTTACCAGACCTCTTCTGCTCAATGCATCCGGAACAATCAAACAGTGATCCGGGCCAACGGTCAGGAAACGCCGGATCCTGCACTTTGGCGCGATCCGTTGGCGGTGGAAGGATTTCAATCGGTTATCAGCCTTCCCCTGTGCGCCCACAAGGCTACAGAGCCCATCGGCGTCCTGTCCATCTATACCTGGCGCAAGGAAGGCTTTGAGCCGGAAGAAAAGGAAATGCTGGACGAACTTGCGGGTGACATTGGATTTGCCATAGATTCTTTCAGGCAACGGGAGGTGGTGGCAAAGCTCACTGCGGAACGCACGGCCAATTACGAAGAAACGATTTTCTCCTTTGTGGGCATGATCGAACAAAGGGATACCTATACGGCAGGCCATACCGAACGCGTTGCTCATTATTGCGAACTGATTGCCAGGGAAATGGGCATTGAGCACGAACAGATAAAAAAAGTCTATAAGGCCGCCATACTTCACGACATCGGTAAGATTGCCACGCCGGATTCCGTCCTGCTCAAACCCGGCAAACTCACCAGTCTTGATTATGACCTGATCAAACTCCACGCCTGTGCGGGTTATGAGATGCTTTCGAATATCGATATGTACAAGGATCTGGCAGTGATCATTCGTCATCATCACGAGCGGCACGATGGCACAGGTTACCCCGACGGCCTACAGGGAGACGAAATTCCCCTGCTTTCCAGAATCATGGTGGTCGGCGACGCCTTTGATGCCATGACCACCAATCGTATCTATAAGGTCAGAAAAGAGATTCCTGAAAGTCTGGCCGAACTTAAGAGCCTAAGCGGCACTCAGTTTAATCCCGATGTTGTACAGGTAGCGGTCAAGGTGCTCGCTGACGTCAAAGTTTCCACTGACATCAACCAGCTTCCGGTAACCAATCTTGAAAAAAAGAGGTTCTCCTACTTTTTCAACGACAAGCTGACAGGACTTTACAACGAGGATTACCTGAAAATCATCCTGAACAACCTGGACCTGAATCATTATACATGCATGCATATGCTGCATCTGCAGAATGTCCCGGAGTACAACAAGCGCCACGGCTGGGCCAGAGGGAATCTGTTTTTTAAGGAGTTTGCCGCCGAACTGCAGGCCTGCTTTTCCGACTCCCTTGTTTTCAGGGCTTACGGAAACGACTTTGCAATCATCTCCAAAGGGCATCGGGCCCTTGACGGCAAAAGGATCAACTCCCTTGCCAGCATTGTGGGCACCATAATCGAGGTCGACGTCCACCATTGTGATCTTTTGCGAACGAAGGTATACTCAATCGATAAACTGGAAAAAATGGAAATCCTGCCCGTTAATGACAGCCAGGCAACGATCGATGATGCGCAGACAGAAAATGAACGCTGATCCATGGTGCTGCCGTTTGCGTACCGTTGCTCTGTTCGACGGCGTATCCCATCAAGCACACTTTGAAACAAAAATCGGGAAGTTGCGTATAGTGAAGATACCCTTCACTGATTTTTTTTCCAACCTACCACGGCAGGAGGTTGATCTTTCTGATTTCAGACAGGCAAAAGGTGCCCTTTCGCATTAAGAACGACTGGATGCAGGCTTACCGGTGATCTCGGGAATAGTCTGCAATTGAAAGCCTTTCCGGAAAACCCTTCAAGCGGACGCAAAAGAGCGCGACGCTCGGGAAGGGCGTTATGTTTTACTCAATAATTATCTGACAACAGGGAAATGAGCCGTTTAAATAAAAAGAGGAGTCTAACATTAAAGCTATAAGTATATTAGGAAGCGGTTGGCTTGGGTTTCCCTTGGCAGAGCATTTTGTCGAAAGGGGCCATTCTGTAAAAGCTTCGACAACATCGGAAAGTCGCCTGGCAGAATTAACGTCTATCAAAGTTGAACCATTTATTATTGATATCGGGAGGTTGTCCGGCAACATTCAAACTTTCCTCCAAGCCAGTGTCTTAATAATTAACATCCCATCAAAGGACATAGATGGTTTCAGCGACCTGATAGAAGAAATAGAAAAATCTGCAATAGAAAGAGTATTATTTGTGAGTTCGACTTCAGTATATGAAAACAAAAATAAAACGTTTTCAGAGTCCGATGGAGAAGAATCTTTACTAAGCCCCTTACTGACAATTGAGAACCTGTTCAGAAGCAGCGATAAATTCAAAACTACCATCGTCAGGTTTGGAGGGTTAATTGGTTACACCCGGAACCCTGGTAAGTTTTTTATGCAAGGAAGGCTTGTTCACGATCCTGACTCTCATGTAAATCTTATTCATCGTGACGACTGTATTGGAATTATCAGTCAAATTGTCGGGCTGGAAGCCTGGGGTGAAGTTTTTAATTGCTGTGCTGATACACATCCCACAAAAAGGGAATTCTATACTCTGGCGGCGAAATCCATTGGTGCACCTGTTCCAGAGTTTGTAGATTCAGGTGCTAAGTCTTTTAAAATAATCAGTAATCAGAAAGTGAAGCAGATTTTAAAATACGAGTTCCTGCATCCGGACTTAATGAAAATAAAATTTGAGGAACGCACATAACAGGTCAATTCAATGGAAAGCAAAGAGTTGGTATTTTGCATAACTATGCCAAACCTTCGTTTGGCTTATTTTTTTATTTCATTGCATAATCTGCATAATAGAGTATATTAGTTATCACTTAAATTTAACAGGTAGAAGCAAATCCTCTTCAGGTAGTCCTCGTTAACCTCGTTGTTCCCTAAACATCGTACGTTTCCGTCGAAGTTGCTGCTAAACACTTAAATAGAAGAAACAGGATGAAACTTTATTTCGGAAAACTCCGCCATGGCATGACGGAAAGTGACCTTGGCGCCTTTTTCAACCCACGGCTTGAATCTGAAATTCAACATCCTCAGCGTTTATTTGCAGGGAAATCAAGTTGCATATCGAAGTGCCTTGCTCTTGCCTGTAAGCGATAACTAATTTTGTCTGGACACCCAGACATTCGTCGAAGTATCAAATGATGCTTCGATTTTATAACAAAAAGGTTCCCAAGGGAACCCAGTACAAAGGAGTAGTACAAGATGGCTGAAGGTACAGTAAAGTGGTTTAACGATTCTAAAGGTTTTGGTTTCATCGAGCAGGATGGCGGCAAGGATGTATTTGTACATCATTCCGCAATTCAGTCCCAGGGCTTCAAATCCCTGCAGGAAGGTGCTCGCGTGACCTTCGATGTTGTTGACGGAGCCAAAGGGCCGGCAGCAGAGAATGTTGTTCAGCAGTAAGAACTGATATCGACCATTATAAGACCCCGCATTCTGCGGGGTCTTTTTTTTTGTCGTGGTCTCTTTCACTCAACAAAAAACTATCAACGTTCATCCTTGGGAACCTGGTCGACTATAGTTGGCGCGGGAATTGCGTAAAAATCTTCCTGCTCCTGACTCATATCAGCCTTAGCAGCCTGGGACCATTTCTGCCACATTTCCGGTTTGAACCTGACGACTTTGTTCCTTCCGGACTGTTTTGCTTCATACAGTGCCACGTCCGCAAATTTGATAGTTTGATTTATAGAATCGGCATCCTCTGGAAAAAGAGCTACTCCGATACTCACACTCTTCTGAATGATTTGTCCATCGGACAATGTAAACTGATGTTGCTCAACCCCCTTACGAATTTTTTCAGACACACTATCCGCAGAGAGACCATTTTTCATCTCCAGAAGAATTACAAGGAATTCCTCACCGCCGTATCGAATCAACAGATCGCTTTCCCTTATTTGATCTCGGATAATAGTAACGACCTCTTTTAAAATTTGATCTCCTGTCTGGTGCCCGAACTCGTCGTTGACGAGCTTAAAATAATCAAGATCCAGCATGAGCAATCCGATTTCACTTTTATGTCTCTTGGCCAACGGTTCGTACTGTTTGATATAATCATCAAGAAAACGTCTATTATAACAATGGGTCAGAGGATCTTTCAGGGTCTGGTTCTTTAACAACGTCAAAAGACGGAGGGAATTTAAAATCGGAGCACTCTCATCAAGATACTTGCGCATGAGAATTATCTGTTTTCTACGTTCATCCAGTTGTTTTTTGGGCGCCATAAAGGACAAGATCACACCCACACTCCCCCCCATGACCAGGGGCAGACAATAGCGATGATATACCTCATGATCGATGTTAAAATAAGGACATAACATGTTATTGCTGTACGAACAGACAACTTCTCCCACTCTCTTTGCCCGACAGAAATCTGCATTAAGGTGCACCTCCTTTATGCAGAGTTGTTCTATGTTTCTATTGTCTAGCAGGACACTCATTGTGTTATCCCTTCTATTAACACCAAGGAGCAGATAATAATCTACGCTGAATTCCTTTTCCAAAACATACGCCAGCTGTTTATAGACTTCCTGCTCATCTCTTGCTCCCTGCAGATCCCGGCCAAAATTAGTCACTTTCGCCATTTGCTCAAGAAAAGTGGAAACGTTGTCCAGAGATAATTTTTTATGCTGGTAGGCAAAACTTCTCAATACATCAGCTTCCGCCAGTAGTGTTTCAATTTTATAAAGGAAGTTACTCCACAAATGCATCATAGTATTCACTACGTTTCGCATCTCGTTCAGTTCATCTCTGATACGCTTGCTATAAACAGGACAGTTAACGCAATCTTTGTATTTATTGAGAAAAACGCAAGTATTTCTCCATTTTGGCGAAATGGCCAGGGAACCGGTCTCCAGGTAACAGACCAGGGAAGGATTCTGGTGCACAGGACATTCACTGTGCTTGCAATTGAGTACATGCAGACAATGAATATGATCACTCTCAAAACGTTTTACAAAATCATTGCTGAATGAATCGATCAATATTTTCTTTAAGATAGAACAGAAGCTGCCGATGTTGACAAGATTTGAATAGAGAATCAGGATCAGCAAAACAGACCCGAGAATGAGGAGAAAACTGAAAATATCCTTATGGTAAATACCAATGTCAGAGGCGGCATCATAAACCAGGACAATTTTTGCCCGCGATGAATTGTCAACACCATTCAGTTCAATAATTTTATAAAGAAATTTACCGGATAGTGACGATTCAGAAATCAGAGACAATTCCTCATTAATCAGTTCCGGATCGATGTTTCCCTTGCTCTGCAGTATTTTATTTCTGCTGAAGTTTTGGCTATTTTCTGCAGCGGGTGTGACTGTACCTGAATCATCCGTTACTACCAACATCCCAAATGGCACAGCTATCTCTATGTTTTCAAGAGCATTTTTTAAACTCAGACCCACTTCCACAGCACCCACATGTTTATCCTTGAAAAAAACCGGCGAA
>Ga0224507_10000223_pt1 | contig 22656 bp, 21 predicted proteins | sample SF_Jan12_sed_USG_3_FD_170159 | JGI IMG/M metagenome (GOLD analysis project Ga0224507, IMG submission 170159) | Sediment microbial communities from San Francisco Bay, California, United States - SF_Jan12_sed_USGS_13 | ecosystem: Environmental > Aquatic > Marine > Sediment | place: USA... | reverse complement strand
GCCGGAACACGCTGAGCTGATTTTCAAGGCGGTTGAGATCGCAGATGGCCGAATTCCGGTTATTGCGGGCACCGGCTCCAACGCCACGGCCCAGACCCTTGATTTGTCCAGGGCAGTGGAAGGCTCGGGCGCCAAGGCGTTCCTGGTCGTGACCCCTTATTACAACAAGCCCACCCAGGAGGGCCTGTACCGTCATTTCAGTACCCTTGCAGATAACCTGTCTGTGCCCCTGGTTTTGTACAACGTTCCCGGGCGTACCGGCTGCGATATGTTACCGGCTACTGTTGCCCGTTTGGCGCCCCATCCCAATATCATCGCGATCAAGGAAGCGGTGGGTGATCCCCAGCGCTGCAAGGAGCTGGTTGAGCGCTGTGGGGACCAGATTGACGTGTTCAGCGGTGATGACCCGACTATTCTTGAGTTCTTCAGATTTGGCGCAAAGGGCGTTATTTCTGTTACCGCCAATGTGGCGCCCCGGCGTATGCACAAGACCTGCGCAGCGGCCCTGGCTGGGGATTTCGATACCGCTGAGGCGATCAACAGTGAGTTGGTTGAGTTGCATCAACTGCTGTTTGTAGAGTCCAATCCTATTCCCGTGAAGTGGGCGGTCCATAAGATGGGCCTCATCGATGAGGGAATTCGTTTGCCCTTGACCTGGCTTAGTGAAGCAGGCCAACAGGTGCTTTTACCGGCCCTGATCAAGGCCGGAGTTGTGAAATGATAATGAAAGGAACGCGCACGATTGCCGCGCTGTTGGTGAGTTTATTGCTCGGGGCATGTGGTGCTGCCGGGTGTGACAGGCCGACCTATTACAAGGATTCCGGGAGTACGGGAGAAATTATCGCGCCTGAGGGCGTGAATGTCCCCGATTCGCGTTCGTCGTTGAAAATACCCCCGCCATCCCAGCTAGGCGGTGGCAAAGGTGCAGATAACCCCTGTCTTGAGGCCGCGCCCCCGTACTTTGAGGAATCCGGCGCCATCGTCGGGTCTCCCGAGGCGCTGGTGTATGCCTGGGCAGAGGCCATAAGTTTGAAGAGTATCGAGGGCCTTGAGGCGCTGTACTCGAATTTCTTTACCCCGATATCCGGCGATCTTGCGACCTGGCGTGCTGACAAGCAGCGTCAGATGGCGGAGTTGGGCGAGGCCCGTATGACGGTGGACAAATTGTCCATGGCCCCGGCTCCTGGCGGACGTATGGTTGCTAAATTTACTAAGCGTATTCAATTAGGTAGCAATATTACTGAAAGTCGAATCGAGCTTGTTTTGGCGAAAGATAACAACGCCTGGTCCATTATCAGTGAGAAGAGTCTGGACCCAAGTTAGCGATTCGGATTGCGTCACAAGATAGCTTGGGGTAACCTTCGCGCCGCGGCGCTAGCCGCCCAATCTGCGGAGAGGTGGCCGAGTGGTCGAAGGCGCTTGATTGGAATTCAAGTATACGGGTCAAACCGTATCGTGGGTTCGAATCCCACCCTCTCCGCCATATAAATAAAAAGGCCCCTAATTGGGGCCTTTTTGTTTATCAGGGGTGTGGTGGATTGATGAGAACCCATCGGTTCGACCAGCCGCCGAAGGCGGCGCAGAACGCGCAGCTCACGACGTGAGCGAGCGGCCCCCTTGAGGGGTGAGCCGACAAAGTCGGCGAATAATCCCACCCTCGCGGCGAGGTGACCCACTGCCGTTGGAATCTCGGGTTGGTCCTGTCGGTCTAGCTTCGTTTGTCCCTGTTAAGGGATAAGTTCCTTTAACCGCCTGTGGTCCGAAACCCGGATTTGTCTATGGTAATCCTTTTGTAGCTGGCAGCCGGGTTTGGTTCGACCAGCCGCCGAAGGCGGCGCAGAACGCGCAGCTCACGACGTGAGCGAGCGGCCCCCTTGAGGGGTGAGCCGACAAAGTCGGCGAATAACCGAGCGCGGCCTTGCCGCGCGACAGACGGCCGAAGGCCGCCCAAAGGGTGAGTTCGCGAAGCGAGCGAATCAATCCCACCCTCTCCGCTACCTAAGTGGAGCCCATGGTCCGAGCCCCGGGTTTATCCCGCCTTTGTCGGCTTCGATCCTCGCTTCGGGGAGGAAGCATGCCCAAAACGGTGCTGGGACCGAAAGGGAAACCACTGTAGAATACCGTCCGCATTGAGTAATGGTGGTTCGTGCCGGTCCCCTCGCGACGGCCAACCGTGAACCCCGTCAGGCCCGGAAGGGAGCAGCGGCAACGGTGACGCTGTGCGCCGGGGTGTGGCTGGTACGGACCGCCTCCATTTCGAAGGCCACGAATCCGCGTATTGGTGTTAGAGTAAGCGTTTTTCCGAGACTATCCACCACGCATGAGTTACCTCGTCCTGGCGCGGAAATGGCGCCCAAAAAATTTCACCGAAATGGTTGGCCAGGAGCATGTCCTCCGGGCGCTAATCAATGCCCTGGATAACGATCGCCTGCATCATGCCTACCTGTTTTCGGGTACCCGGGGCGTGGGCAAGACCACTGTTTCCCGGATATTCGCAAAATCCCTGAACTGTGAAAAAGGCGTCACCTCGGCACCCTGTGGCGAATGTGCCGCCTGCAACGAGATTGATGAGGGCCGTTTTGTTGACCTGATAGAGGTGGATGCCGCGTCCCGCACAAAAGTTGATGACACCAGGGAATTGCTGGAGAACGTCCAGTACGCGCCTACACGGGGGCGCTACAAGGTTTACCTCATCGATGAGGTCCATATGCTCTCCACCCACTCTTTCAACGCCTTGCTAAAGACGCTGGAAGAGCCGCCGCCCCACGTGAAATTTCTGCTGGCTACCACGGATCCGCAAAAGCTGCCGGTGACCGTGTTGTCACGCTGTCTGCAGTTCAACCTGAAGCGTATATCCCTGGATCTCATCGTCGAGCGGCTGGAACAGCTGGCAGGGGCGGAGGGGATAGGCGCCGACCTGCCTGCCCTGAGAATGCTGGGTCGTGCTGCCGAGGGCAGCATGCGAGATGCCTTGAGTCTGCTGGACCAGGCCATCGCGTTTGGTGGTGGTGAGGTCAGGGAAGCCGACGTAGGCAAGATGCTGGGGTCCATTGACCGACATCATGTCACCCACCTGGTAGAGGCCCTTGCGGCACGCGATGGATCGGCGCTGATGGATGGGGCCGAGGCGCTGGCCCAGGATGTTCCGGATTACGACCGGGTGCTGATCGACCTGTCATCCATTTTGCAGAAAATCGCCGTGCACCAGGTCGTGCCGGATGCGGGGCTGGGGGATGAGTCAGACGATTCGGTTCAGCAGCTTGCGGAACTGCTGTCGCCGGAAGATGTGCAACTGTATTACCAGATTGCGATAAACGGTCGCAAAGACCTGGACCTGGCGCCCGACCCCAGGGCCGGATTTGAAATGACCCTGCTGCGTATGCTGGCATTCAGGCCGGATACCGGTGCGGCTGCTGCAGCACCGTCGGCTCCGCCAGCGGCCAGGAAAGCCAAGAGCGCTCCTGCCCCCAAGACCCGGACTCAAGCCTCCGTCGAGCGGCCTGCCAGGGCGCCGTCATCCCGGGCCCCTTTGGCCCAGGAGGCCGGTGCCGAGCCCGTAGTTGAATCATCCTCCGGGGCGAAACAGGCGCATATTGTCGCGGCGGATACTGAAAGTTGGATGTCGCTGATTGGTGCCATGCGCCTGAAAGGCATTGCCCGGCAGGTTGCCGTGAACTGCGTCATGTTGGGTCGCGAGGGGGATACAATTTCCCTGCAACTGGAACCCTCAAGCAAGATGTTGTTAACCGACACGCTAAAGGGGAAATTGCAGGAGAGCCTGAGCGAGTATTTCAAGACCTCTATTTCCCTGCGCATCACCCTGGAGGCACCGGTGGCGGAAACCCCGGCAAAGCAAGTGGCGCGCCGTGAAGAAGAAAAGCAGCGCGATGCCAGGGAGTCCCTGGAGCAGGACCCAAATATCCTGGCGTTGAAATCCACATTTGGCGCCACCATTCACGAAGAATCGGTCAGGCCACTGGACGACTGACCCGAGTTGAATTAAGGAGTTTTATCCGATGAAAGGCGGAATCGGCCAGCTGATGAAGCAGGCCCAGCAGATGCAAGAGAACATGCAAAAGGCTCAGGAAGAACTGGGGCGCATGGAAGTGACCGGTGAGTCAGGTGCCGGAATGGTCAAGGTTGTGATGACCGGCAAACACGAAGTTCGCCGCGTTGAGATCGACGACTCGCTACTGGGTGATGACAAGGAAATGCTGGAAGACCTGGTCGCTGCCGCTATTAACGATGCCGTACACCGTATTGAACGTGGTACCAGCGAAAAGATGTCGTCCCTGACTTCGGGCATGTCGTTACCGCCCGGCATGAAGCTGCCCTTCTAGGTAATCATGAGTTATTCGCCGCTAGTCAGTCGCCTGGTTGATGCCCTGAGATGCTTGCCAGGCGTTGGGCCCAAGTCGGCCCAGCGTATGGCCTTCCATCTGCTTGAGCGTGATCGTGACGGAGCCCGCGCCCTGGCCGATGCCTTACTTCAAGCAGTGGAAAGGGTTGGGCATTGTGAAAGTTGCCGGATGCTAACCGAGGAAACCAGGTGCTGGATATGCAAGGGAAGTTCCCGGGACTCCAGCATGCTGTGTGTGGTGGAAACGCCGGCAGATGTGATGGCGGTTGAACAGTCTGCTGGCTACAGCGGATTGTATTTTGTCCTCATGGGTCACCTGTCCCCCCTGGACGGTGTGGGTCCGGATCAATTGGGCATAGACCTGTTGGAGCAGCGCCTGGACGACGGATCGGTGAAAGAAGTCATCCTGGCGACCAATCCGACCGTGGAAGGCGAGGCCACCGCCCACTACATTTCCGAACTGGCAGGCCGGCGAGGAATTCGCTCAACCCGTATTGCCCACGGCGTCCCGGTTGGCGGCGAGCTTGAATTTGTCGATGGCGGAACCTTGTCTCACGCCCTGGCAGGTCGGCACACGATGGAATAGCCGAATCAACGGCGAATTTCTTGCTTTACAAAAGCGTCTTTTTGGCTGCCTTCGATCGCCGGGCAGCGGAAACTTTTCGTCTGAAAAATTCAAGTTTTCAGGGAATTCATCACCCGGGATTGCGCAGTTTGGAATGAGTCTTCGTGACTGCCGGCAAGATTAGCTGCTCCCCTTCAAATTGCTGTCTACCGCAACGTGTTTTTTTGAACTTTTATCGCCTTTACGGTTGACCGGCATTGGTGAAGCCACCCTCGCATTTGTCCTATATAAAAGCGATTTCCCCGGTCTTCGACGCAAGGTGAGCCGTGTTGCAGCTTTATATTCGTAAGTCATGCTACCAAGATTTCTTCTGGTTTATACCTATTGCGGAACAAAATGGATCACAGCAAAGATAGACTCGAATTAAAACTAGACACGAAGCGAAGAGGGATCTCAATCAAGACCGTTTTGGGTCTCGCCAACAAGCGAGAACAGCTCTTTAACGGTATTGGCGACCCGTGTCGAAAATTCAAAAGCCTATTTTTTGAAAAACTCGACTGGAGGGGGCATGAAGAACCACGTATTGCGTCCACTATGGCTTGCCGTGGGCTTGGTCATCCTGGTGATGATTGCCCGGCATTTCATGGTTCCCGATGATTTCGGCGTACATGGCGATTCCTTTACCTACAATTATTATCGACTGAGCAATGTCGATGAATGGAAGGAGTTCCCGGTTAAATACCAGGGGCGGGAACGCTGCGCCAAATGTCATGAAGAAAATTCCCAGTCGATCAGTGACTCCAGGCACAAAAAAATCCAGTGCGAGAGTTGTCATGGTCCTGCAGCGGGTCACCCGCGGGAAGTAAAAAAACTAGTCATAGATTCCTCGCGGGAACAATGCCTGCGGTGCCACGCATTGCTGGAGTACCCGAATAGCCGCAGAGGAATGATGAAAGGTATTGACCCGGACACGCACAAGAGCAAGTTCGAGTGCAAAAAATGCCATGACCCACACAACCCAAATCTGGAGGATAGGTGATGACCTGCTCTCGTAGACAATTCCTCAAGGACACCGCCACCACTACCCTGGCTGCCGCGTTGCCTGTGAGTACTATGGTATTTCTGACCCCCGGAGAACTAAAGGCGGCGGTTGAGGACAAGAAAACCAGGTGGACGTTCCTGGTCGACACCAATAAATGTGTCGGTTGCGGTATGTGCGTCAAGGCTTGCAAGCTTGAAAACGAAATACCCTACGATTCGCCGGTAACCCGCACCTGGGTTGAGCGTTACGTCATCACAAAAGATGGCGAGGCTCACATTGACTCGCCACTGGGTGGTCGTGACGGATTTATCGACGATAAGATTCGCGACGAGGTGATAGATCCCAAGGACATCACCAAGGCCTTCTTTGTACCCAAGCTGTGTAACCAGTGCGAAAACGCTCCCTGCGTCCAGGTTTGTCCGGTGGGCGCTACCTACCAGACCGAGGATGGAGTGGTGCTGATCGATCGGGATTGGTGCATCGGTTGCGGCTACTGCATCATGGCCTGTCCTTACGGGGTGAGGTTCTTCCACCCGGTTACAAAGACAGCCGACAAGTGCAATTTCTGCTATCACCGGACTAGCAAAGGCCTGGAGCCTGCCTGTGTTCAGGCCTGCGCCTTTGACGCCCGGAAGATAGGCAATCTCAAAGATCCAGACGATCCAGTCGCCAAGACCATCGCGACCAAGCGGGTAGCTGTGCTGAAAGACGAGTATGGGACGAAACCGCATGTGTTTTATTTGGGCCTCGATGAGAACGTGAGGTAGATGATATGTCCCCTGATCTAGTAGTACATGGCGTTGAATGGACAGTTAAAGAACTCTTTGTCTATCCGAACGAATTCATTTACTGGAGTATCCAGATTGTCATGTATCCATACATGACCGGTCTGGTGGCAGGCGCCTTCGTCTTGTCATCGCTCTATCACGTATTTGACCAAAAAGGCCTTAAGGAGATTGCCCAGTTTTCGCTGGTGTTCTCATTAGCCTTGCTGCCTGTGGCGGCCTTGCCTTTGTTGCTTCACTTGCAACAACCGACCAGGGCCATGGGACCCTTGCTGACACCGCATTTCACTTCGGCAATTGCGGCCTTTGGTATTGTGTTTACAACCTATGCCTTGATTGTTATCAGTGAAATCTGGTTTGTTTATCGCAAGTATTTTGTTGAGCAGGTCGAGGCACTGAAGGGCAAAACCGGCTTGTCCAATTCGGTGACGCGCCTCGTATACCAGGTCCTCACCATGGGCGCCTATGATATTGGCGATAAGGCGGTTGCCATCGATAAAAAGGCAGCCAAGATACTCGCTGGAGTGGGTATTCCTGTGGCCTGTTTCCTGCATGGCTACGCGGGTTTCATTTTCGGGTCGGTCAAGGCCAATGCCTTGTGGATGTCCCCGCTGATGCCGGTTATTTTCATCATGTCTGCAGTGGTCTCCGGTATCGCACTGTGTATGCTTACCTATATCGTGATTATGGAGTGGAGAGCATTCCAGAGTCGGCGCAGCGCAAGCGAGGCAACCAAGATTCACGGTGCCGAGAAGGAAGTGATTTTCGAGGCAAAGCGCTACCTGCTGGGATTCCTGGTGGCGGCTATCAGTCTCGAGTTGCTGGATCTGATTTTCCGCGGCTACACGGCAATGAAGTCCTGGGATATTTTACGTTCGGTGATGTACGGGAGAGATTTCGTCAATATCTTCTTCCTGCAGTACACCCTGGGTAACCTGGTGCCATTTGTGCTGTTGCTATTACCGAAGCTGACTATCAAAAGGACGGTAGTCGCCTTGATCCTGGTGCTGTTTGGCGTGTTTATGATGCGTTGGAATGTTGTCATCGGTGGGCAGGCATTCTCCCTGTCATTCTCTGGCTACATGCATTACCACATACCAGTTATTCCTCACAGCATGGAAACCTTTAAGGAAGGTCTGTTTGGCGCCTTGACGGTAGCAGCGATTCCGTTCCTGCTGTTTTCGGTTATTAACAAGTTCGTGCCCTCACTGCGGTCTCGTTAACTACATTCGCAGAGCCCGACAGGTCGGCTGTCCCTGTCGGGTTTTAGGGCTGAGGTAAAATAACAATAATCTGACAACTGGATGGCCACGGTAACTGCTTTGATTATTGATCGCCTCAACGCTGGAAGCTGCCGCTATGGATGATGATCTGTCTGCTCTTGAAGCTCGAGTTGCCGCAGTTGAAGAACGTCTGCGGATTGTTGAGAAAAGGACGGGTATTGGTGTCGCAAGCGAAGCTCAGTCCGGCGGCGTAGCGCTAAATGAAGGAATGGCATCCAGCGTTTCTTCCCACTTGGGAAGGGTACTTCTGATATTCGGTGGTGCGTATTTCCTGCGCGCCATGACGGACTTCCAGTTTGTTGCGACAGGCCTGGGAATTGCCATGGGCGCATCCTATGCGTTGTTGTGGCTATTCATGGCCTACCGGGCTGCCGGCAAGGAAGGCCGCAAGGCAGGTGCATTGTTTTTCGCGGTGGCCTCTACTTTGCTGACTTTGCCGTTGCTGACGGAGGCGGTTACAAAATTCGACCTGCTCAGCGGTACCCAGGGCGCTATCGCCTTGACCGTGTTCTGCGCGCTGGCACTGCTGGTGTCGGTCATAAGGGATATGCGCCTCCTGGCATGGCTGATAAGTGGCGGTGGAGTGGGGACGGCACTGTATTTAATCGGTGCATCGCATACGGCCCAGGCCTTTGTAGCCTTCTTGCTGCTGCTGGCAATTGGTAGCCTGTGGGCGGTGTACAGGGGCTCCTGGAAGGGGCCCCAATGGGTCGCCGCACTGGGGGTCAACGCAGGTGTTGTTGCCCTGGTGTTGCTCAGTTCCAATGAAGGTTGGGATGTGGGTCACCTGGAGGCCTTTGGTTTTGCGGTAGCGTTATTGCTGGCTTACCTGGTGAGCTTTGCTGTCCAGACCCACATTCGCGGAGAGGATGTCGGTGCCTTTGAGGTTATCCAGGCTATCGTTTCCGTCGGTTTGCTCGTTTATGTGGCAGGTGAAGTGTCCAGGGGCGGGCATATTAACCTGGCTGTGGTGGGCTTCCTTGCCCTGGTTCTTGGTGCAGCCGTTTATGGCCTGGGGTTCACGCCCAGGACCCTGGCTTCCAGGGGGCCTAACTTCTTTTTCTATTCGACCCTGGGCCTTATGTTGGTCGCCGCTGGCAGTGCGATAGTCCTGACGCCAGGTGTGGCTGCAGCCGGTTGGGCAGTGTTGGCACTGTTGCTGGCCTGGTTTAGCGGCCGACAGGTTATGGTGACCTTGAGCCTGCAGTGCTCCTTACTGCTCATTGCAGCGGGATTTGGGTCGGGTGTGCTGTCCACGGGATTTTTTGCGCTTGCCGGCAATGCCACTGAAAGCTGGCCACCGCTCATCAGTTGGCAGGTAGTGGTGGCCCTGGCCACCGTTGGGAGCCTGTTTATTCCCGTGGCCCAGAGTTCGAACCGCTGGGGCAAGTTAGCCCACCTGCCCCAGGTCATGGTGCTGGTACTGGCGGTATGGGAAGTAGGCGGCCTTGTCGTGTTGCTGCTCGCTCCATTGCTTGCTGGTGTTCCGGGTGCGGAGGCGAACCTGGCGGTACTGGCAGCGCTTAGAACGTCGGTATTGGCGGCGGCGGTCGTCAGCCTGGCGATATCCAGTCGTCACAAGAGATGGCCTGAGGCAAGGTGGCTGGTCTATCCGATGCTGATCCTGGTGGGCGCAAAGCTGATTATCGAGGACTTCCCCCATGGCAAGCCTGCGACACTGTTCGTGTCCCTGGCCGTGGTGGGCAGCGCGATGATTTTTGTGTCCTGGTGGATGTCCGGCAAAGATGAGCCGCGCGCCGGGCGCTAGTACCCCGGGCGCAGTTGCTCCATGAGCCGGGTCAGGCGCTTGTAACTCTCATAGCGACGGGCGCAGATAACGCCATCTTTTACGGCCTGGGTGACGCCACACCGGGGTTCGTGGAGGTGACGGCAATTAGCGAACTTACAACTGCCCGCAGGCGCTGCGAATTCGATAAATCCCTTGGTCAGATCGTTCTCCTCGAACGCAGCGGGCGCATAGTCCCGCACCCCCGGCGAATCGATCAGTTCACCGCCGGAATCCAGGTGATAAAGGCGTGAGGCGGTCGTCGTGTGGCGCCCTTCGCCGCTGGCCTCGGACAACTCGCCGGTAAGAATATCCGCCTCGGGCAGAAGAGCATTCAGGATTGACGATTTCCCTACACCGGATTGTCCTACCAGGATGCTGGTATGGCCTATTAGTTGCTTGCGCAATGGTTCCAGGCCGTCCCTTGATTTGGCGCTGGTATGAATAACTGGATAACCAATCCTGGTGTACTCAAGCAGGGCCTCGCGCAGGGGCGCCAGGCCTGGCTCCTCCTCCAGGTCCGACTTGTTCAGGACCACTGAGGCTGAGGCTCCCATGAAGGCTGCGGCTGCCAGGTAACGGTCGATCAGAAAAAGGTCCGGCGCCGGACGGGGGGCGCAGACTACCATCACCTGGCTGACATTTGCCGCCAGCACATCGGTACGTCCCCGCCGATCAGGCCTGGTCAGTTCGTTGTCCCGTTCCATGATTTCGCAGACCAGGCCCTTGTTTTTCCCGTCCAGGGGTTCCCACATGACCCGATCACCGGTTACCGGCCGCAACTTGCGTCCCGATATGATGCAGGGGATCGATGCTCCATTACTGTTCTCGACCAGGACCTGTCGGCCGAAGTTCGCGACGATGATTCCCTGTTGCCGGCTCATGCCCTGGCCTTGCCTAGGTCATGCAGGTGCTGGATGCGGATCATTGCCGGCGGGTGGGAGTCGTAGAACGCCGAGTGCACCGGATCCGGGGTCAGGGTGGAGGCGTTTTCCCGGTAAAGTTTCACCAGTGCATCCACCAATGCACCAGCGTCACTCTGGCCGGCGGCGTAGGCATCCGCTTCGAATTCGTGTTTGCGGGAGAACCAGGCGGACAGGGGCGAGGTGAAATAGGTGAAAACAGGGGCGATCATGATGAACAGCAACAATGCGGCATGGTCGCTGACCGCGGGGACACCCAGCTCGCTGTAGAACCAGGCTTCGGTTTTCAGCCAGCCAAGAACGCCCAGCCCTATCAGGCTGCTGACCAGCGACCAAACAAGCCGCTTGCGAACGTGACGCTTGCGGAAGTGTCCCAGCTCGTGGGCCAGCACCGCTTCGACTTCCAGGGGCTCAAGCGTGCCGATAAGGGTGTCGAAGAACACGATGCGCTTGTTATTTCCGATGCCGGTAAAATATGCGTTGCCATGGGCCGAGCGTCGCGAGCCGTCCATCACGAAGATGCCCTTGCTATGAAAGCCGCAACGCTCAAGCAGTGCCTCAACACGGGCTTTCAGGGTCTCGTCTTCCAGGGGCTCGAACTTGTTGAACAGTGGTGCGATTAAGGTGGGGTAGGCCCAGAACATCAATAGCCCAAACCCCGACCAGAGCGCCCAGGCGTAGACCCACCAAAGATCGCCGGCGTGGGACATGATCCACAGCACGGCCGCCAGCAACGGCGCACCCAGTAGCAGTGTAAGGACCAGGCCCTTGAGCATGTCCGCGATGAACAATCCTGCGGTGGAACGGTTGAAGCCGAATCGGGCCTCAATGCCAAAAGTTTGCGCGATGCTGAACGGAAGAGACAGCAGGCTGCTGATTATCAGCACTGCGATTATCATCGCCACGCCGCCCCACAAGCCTGATAAGCCGCTGTTATCAACCAGGGACTGGACCAGTGCGATGCCGCCGCCTACGGTCCAACCCACCAGCAGCAGCGAGTCGTAAACCGTCTCCATTCTGCCAAGCTGGGCTTTCGCGTTGGTGTAATCAGCGGCCTTTTGATGATCTTCCAGGGATATTTGCCCCGTGAACGGATCCGGTACCTGCCCCCGATGCGCGCCAACATGCCGGGTCTGCCGCAGTGACAGATATAGGCGGCACAGGGTGCTTGCCACGAGAAATGTAATGAAAATCGAGGTAAACAGGCTCATTCGGTATCCACGTTCAAAGGGCGCATCAGCTTAGCCTTTGATAGAATGCGCGGCAAGCAAACGGAGCGCTATAAATGTCCAAACACCCAAAGAATCTGATCTGGATTGACCTTGAAATGACAGGGTTACTGCCTCATGAGGATGTGATTATCGAAATCGCCACCGTCGTGACCGATACTCACCTGAATGTCCTGGCAGAGGGCCCAGTGTTCGCTATCCACCAGGCAGATTCGATTCTGGATGAAATGGATGACTGGAATACCCGGCAGCACAACGCCTCCGGGCTGGTCCAGCGTGTGCGGGAGAGCAAGGTCGACGAGGCTGAAGCCGAGCGTAAAACCCTGGAGTTCCTCGCCCAGTATATTGACCCCGGCCTGTCCCCCATGTGCGGAAACAGTATTTGCCAGGATCGCCGTTTCCTGGCGCGATTCATGCCTGACCTGGAGCGCTACTTCCACTATCGCAACCTGGATGTCAGTACGCTGAAAGAGCTGGCCGCGCGCTGGGCGCCGGAAGTCCTGGCCAGCTTCTCCAAGGAGTCCCGGCACCTGGCCCTGGATGATATCCACGATTCGATAGCCGAAATGAAACACTATCGCGAACGCCTGCTGGGATTACCGGATGAACCCACGGAGTCTTATGTGTGACGGAATGTTTTTCTGCCGCTGACCGGAACAAGGAGCCGATAAGACAGGCGCTTGCCAGTTTGCTCCCGGAGCAGGGAAATGTGCTTGAGATCGGCTCGGGTACCGGCAAGCACGCAGTGTATTTCGCGCGCCATTTCCAACATCTTCATTGGTATACCAGTGACCTCCGGGAAAATCATTCCGTAATCAGGTCGAATCTGGAACAGAGTCCGCTTGATAACCTGGCCGGCCCCCTGCTGCTGGATGTGGCCCAGGACCAGTGGCCCTCAGTCCAGGTGCAAGCGGTCTATACCGCGAATACCTGTCACATCATGGCCTGGGAAGAGGTTCGTGCGATGTTTCGCGGGGTAAGCTACATGCTTCCTCATGGCGGACGATTTTTGATTTACGGTCCGTTCAACCTTGGTGGTAAATTCACCAGTGAGAGCAATCGTTTATTTGACGCGGATTTGAGAAACCGGGCAGCTCATATGGGCGTGCGTGACCTGGGGGAACTGGAGGCCATGGCGGCTCCCCTGGGTTTGACCCTGGCAACGCGCAAGAATATGCCGGCCAACAACATGCTGTTGTGCTGGAACAGGAGTAAGCAGAATGGTTGATATCCCCACATACGCAGATGTGCTGGCGGCCCGTGAGCGCATAGCCGGTTACGTGCACCGGACCCCGGTACATTCCAGCAGTACCTTGAACGCGGTGACCCAGGCCCAGGTGTTTCTCAAGTGCGAGAACCTGCAGCGGGTGGGAGCCTTCAAAGCCCGTGGTGCCTGCAATGCCGTTTTCGCCCTGGACGATGAACAAATTACTAAAGGTGTGGCGACGCATTCTTCGGGAAATCATGGCGCTGCCCTGGCGCTGGCGGCAATGATTCGCAATGTTCCGGCTCACGTGGTCATGCCGTCGAATTCATCTGACGTAAAGCGTTCTGCTGTGCGTCACTACCAGGCAAAGGTGGTGAACTGCGACCCCGGCATGCGCAACCGGGAGGAGGCGCTTGCCAGGGTGATTCAGGAAACTGGTGCGCACATGGTTCATCCCTATGATGACTCCCTGGTGATTGCCGGCCAGGGAACCGCCGCGCTGGAGCTTATGGATGATGTCGGGGGGCTGGATGTAATCCTGGTTCCCGTGGGCGGAGGGGGCTTGATTGGTGGAACTCTGCTTGCTGCCGAGGGTTATGGAAAAGGTACTCGCGTGATCGGGGTGGAGCCGCGCCAGGCGGACGATGCTCGCCAGTCTTTCAGGCGGGGAGCCCGGGTGATCATAGATTCGCCAGATACCATCGCGGATGGATTGCGAGCCTCGTTGGGGGAGCGAAATTTCGAACTGATTCATCGCCATGCTGACGACATTATCTGTGTCGAAGAAAGCGAGATTATCGCGGCCATGCGATTTGTCTGGGAAAGAATGAAGCTGGTCATTGAGCCCTCGGCTGCGGTACCCATTGCAGCCTTGCTGCATAGGCGTTTGGAACTGCCCGGCAAGCGAATTGGCTTGATCATCAGTGGTGGCAATGTCGACCTGGACCATCTGCCCTGGTAAGGCTCTGCTGTCGATGCGCTCGCAGGCTGTAACGGAGTATGGATAGATGAAGGTTTTCTATAGCTCATTGCTTTTTTTACTGCTATCCGGTTGTGGTCAACACAGCTCGGAGCCGGCGGGCGTGCCGGTAGTTGGCGAGGCTGAGGATAATCGGGATGGGGGAGAATCGGCGGCGGAGGAAATTGCCAGCCAGGTGCCTGACACGGATATTTTTATCGTTGCCATCAATGCCCAGGGTATGCCCGATAAGGCAAGTCTGCGGAATCTCACAGCCCGGCCAGGATATGACAACCAGCCCGCATTCCTCCCCGGTGGCCGACAGCTGATATTCAGTTCGATACGTGGGGAACGCCAGTCGGATGTTTATGTCCTGGATATACCTGAAGGCGAGTCCCGGCGCCTGACTCAGACCGTGCAGAGCGAGTACTCGCCAACGCCCCTGCCTGGTGGCGGCTTTTCAGTGGTTCGCGTGGAGGAAGACGGCAGCCAGCGGTTATGGGTCTACAAGGCCGACGGCTCTCCTGGCGAGATGCTGGTCAGTGAACTGGATAACGTGGGCTATCACCTATGGTTGCCGGAAAAGGCCCTGGTGCTGTTCCTGGTCGATGAACCTGTGAAGCTGGTGCTTGGAAATTCTGCGGCTCCCGGGGTGCAGCTGCTTGCGACAGAAACTGGACGTTCCTTCGTCAGGGATCCAGGCACGGGAATGCTGTATTACCTTTTGCCTTCGGGAGAAGGGCGTTGGAAATTGACCGGGCGCGATCTTGGCAGCGACGAACAGACCTCTTACCTGGACGCTCCCGGTGAATCCCAGGATATGGCCCTGGATCGCCAGGGCAGGGTGTGGATGGCATCGGGGACTGAACTATGGCGATGGCAGCCCGGTCAGTCTGATTGGCTACCGGTCGCGGATTTCGGTGATGGACTGGGTGGCACTATCACTCGACTGAGCTTTAATCAGGATGACTCGGAGCTGGCCATGGTGGTCAATTTGGAGTCCCCGGGGGTGGAGTGAATATGAGCGCAGAAGAAATGGTGACCCACGGTGGCGGATGTCATTGCGGCCGGGTGAGATTCGAAGTGCAGGCGCCGGCCAACCTGGCGGTGGACGAGTGCAATTGCTCAATTTGTTCAAAAAGCGGCTATTTGCACCTGATCGTGCCCTCAACTCGATTTACTCTTATCCAGGGTGACGATGATCTTCATTGCTACACATTTAACACGGCTGCGGCCAAGCACTTCTTTTGTCGGCATTGCGGCGTGAAATCGTTTTATATCCCACGCTCCAATCCGGATGGCTATAGCGTGAATGCCCGGTGCCTGGATACTGACACGGTAAGATCCATGACGATTACACCGTTTGACGGGCGTAACTGGGAAGCCAATGCCCAGGCACTGGCTCATTTATCCCAGGAGTAGCCAAGCGGCCTAGGCGAGGAACAAGGCCATGCAGCAGCCTATGCCTGCGGTCCACGCCAGGGATCGAAACGGGGGTTTGTCGAAAATATAGAAGGCGCCATAGGCGATGCGCGCGGCGACAAAGCCAATGGCAAGATTGTTCAGTAGTGACGGGTCCATACCGCGAAGCTGGGCAATCACCACGGCGATCGCAAACAACGGAAAGGCCTCAAACGAATTCATTTGCGCCCAGTTGGCTCGTTGCCCCCAACCATGCAAGCTGGTAAGAAATTCTCTCGGGGCCCGATTGTCGTAGCCTTGTTTTGAGGACTTGGCGATGCCCGCAAATATGTAGGGCATCAGGCCCGCGAACAAAACGCAAAGGTAGGCGGTGGTCATGTCAGAGATCCTCGTGGCTGTCGAAAATGGGCTGATCAGAATCCGTCGGTAAATTGCGACGCTGTTCTTGGTCCATTCTGAGGTTACAATAAATCCCATATAGAATAGCGGCGGTTGGACTGCCTTCACATATAGCGGGAACAGAGGCCTCCTATGATTAACAAGACTCTCAAATTTGTTGTGCTCGGTTCGGTGGCGATGGCGTCGCTAGGGCTGGCCGGAGCAGTCTTTGCTGAAACCCGCTATGTGACTGACGAACTGGAAGTGACCCTTCGCAGTGGCCAGAGTACCCGCAACAATATCGTTCGCATGCTCAAGTCGGGCACGGCGTTGGAAGTGCTTGAGGTCAGCAGCGACACCGGCTACAGCCTGGTCAGGCTCCCCTCGGGCACTGAAGGCTGGGTCCTGAGCCGGTTTCTCGTGGACCAGCCCGTGGCGCGGGATGTGTTACCCGATGTGCAGCGCCGGTACGCAGCGCTTGTGGAGTCCTCCAAAAACACGAGTGCGAAGCTTAATGCCTCCAGCAGTTCGTTGAGCGAACTGGAAAAGCAAAGAGATGCCCTGCTCAGCGAAAACGAGCAGTTGGCGAAGCAGCTCCACGAAGTGCGCGAAAAAGCCTCGGATGTGCTCAATATCGACAAGCAAAACAGCGCGCTACGCCAGCGTGTGACCACGCTGCAAGGTGAAAACGACCAGCTGAGCATCCTCAATGAGGAATTATCCAACCGCCGGACCCTTGAATGGTTCATGGCCGGTGGTGGCGTTCTGTTCGTTGGCTTGTTGCTTGGGCTGATTCTGCCGCGGATTCGCTGGCGTCGCCGCTCGAGTTGGGGCGACCTCTAAAGAGGCCGCCCTCTCAATCAGACTTTCTGACCGGCCAGGTACATCCAGGTCTCGACTACTGTATCGGGATTCAGGGACATGCTTTCGATGCCCTGTTCCAGCAGCCAGTTGGCCAGGTCGGGATGGTCTGACGGCCCCTGGCCGCAGATACCGATGTATTTTCCCTTGTCCTTGCAAGCCTTGATGGCCATGGCCAGCATTTTGCGCACTGCCGGGTCCCGTTCGTCGAACAGGTGAGCGATTACCGCAGAATCTCGGTCCAAACCCAGGGTCAGCTGGGTCATGTCGTTGGAGCCAATGGACATGCCGTCGAAGTACTCAAGGTACTCATCCGCCAGCAAGGCGTTGGTGGGTACCTCGCACATCATGATGACCTTGAGGCCGTTCTTGCCTTGCTCCAGGCCGTTTTCCTTGAGCAGGTCAATCACACCCTTGCCTTCTTCGACGGTTCGTACGAAGGGCACCATGACCCAGACGTTTGACAGGCCCATTTCCTCACGCACCATCTTCAGAGCGCGGCACTCAAGCTCAAAACAGGGTCTGAACACCGGATCCAGATATCGCGAAGCGCCCCGGAACCCCAGCATGGGGTTTTCCTCATGGGGTTCGTAAAGACTGCCGCCAATCAGGTTGGCGTATTCGTTGGACTTGAAGTCTGACAGCCTGACGATGACCGGCTCGGGTTCAAATGCTGCGGCGATGGTTGAAATGCCTTCGGCCAGTCTTCTCACGAAAAATTCTACCGGGTCCGTGTATCCGGCCATCTGGTGGGAAATGGTCTCTTTCAGATCCACATCCAGTGAGTCATATTCAAGCAGGGCACGGGGGTGTACGCCGATCATCCGGTTGATGATGAATTCCAGTCTTGCCAGGCCGACGCCCCGGTTGGGGATACTGGCGAAATCAAACGCCCGGTCCGGGTTGCCCACGTTCATCATGATTTTCACCGGAATTTCCGGCAGTTCGTCCAGTTGTATCTCTTTTTGCTCGAAATCCAGGATGCCCTCGTAGACAAATCCTTCGTCACCCTCGGCACAGGAGACTGTTACCTCGTCTCCATCGGAGATCTTGTCCGTGGCGGTACCGCAGCCCACCACGGCGGGAATACCCAGTTCCCTGGCGATGATGGCCGCATGGCAGGTTCGTCCACCCCGGTTGGTGACAATAGCTGAGGCACGCTTCATTACCGGTTCCCAGTCCGGGTCGGTCATGTCGGCAACCAGTACGTCGCCACTCTGGACGCGGCCCATATCCTTGATGTTGTCGATGACCCTCGCTGTGCCGCTGCCAATGCGGTGGCCAATGCTTCGTCCCGCGATAATGACTTTGGATCGATCTTTCAGGCTGAAACGCTGGAGAACCCGACCGCTTCTGCTTTGTACTGTCTCCGGACGAGCTTGCAGGATGTAAATCTCGCCGGTTTCGCCATCCTTGCCCCACTCGATGTCCATGGGTCGCTGGTAATGCTTCTCGATAATCATCGCCTGGCGGGCCAGGTTTATGACGTCATCCTCGGTCAGGGAGAAGCGCAACTGGTCCTCGTCGCTTACCTCGACAGTTTTTACCGTGGAGGGATCGCCGTCATCCTCGTTGTAGATCATCTTGATGGCCTTGCCACCAATATTCCGCCTCAGGATGGGGAAGTCCCCCCGCTCCAAAGCGCGTTTTGATACATAGAATTCGTCTGGATTCACAGCGCCCTGGACCACGGTTTCGCCCAGACCGTACGAGGAAGTGATAAACACTACCTCCCGGAAGCCCGACTCGGTGTCCAGTGTGAACATGACGCCGCTGGAGCCCCGGTCGCTGCGTACCATATGTTGTATACCGGCAGACAGGGCTACCCGCTCGTGTTCAAAGCCCTGGTGGACCCGGTATGCAATGGCCCTGTCATTGAACAAAGAGGCGAATACCTCATGAATTGACTGGATGACCTTTTCCAGGCCACGGACATTCAGGACGGTTTCCTGTTGCCCGGCGAACGACGCGTCAGGCAAATCCTCTGCGGTTGCCGAGGAGCGAACGGCTACGCAGGCATCGCCACCCTCACGCATGGACTTGTAGGCGATCTCGATTTCTTCCTGGAGGCGGGCTGGAAGGGGGTTTTCCATAACCCATTGTCTGATCATCGCACCGGTGCGGGCGAGTTCGTCGACATCGTCAACGTCAAGGTCTTTCAGGGCTTCCTGGATTCTGCCTCGCAGGTTTGCGGTTTCCAGGAAATCCCAGTAAGCCTGCGCCGTGGTGGCAAATCCGCCGGGAACATCGACTCCCAGGCTGCTAAGATGGCTGATCATCTCACCGAGGGAGGCATTTTTACCTCCTACATTCTCGACATCGTTCATTCCAAGCTTGTCTAACGAAATGACGTAACTATCCAACCTACTATCCCCCTTGTATTATTCCAGCCGGCACTAGAGAATTCCGGCTTCAACAACTGGCAACATTATAGCGGCTTGCAATGGTTCAGCGGACGGTATTTTTCATTTCCGATCAAACAGGCGTGACGGCGGAAACCTTCGGGCAAAGCCTTCTGACGCAGTTTGATGGTGCTTCTTTCAACAGGATCACTATTCCCTTTGTATCTAACCGGAAAAAGGCCGAGGAGGCGGTGCGGAAAATCAATCTTACAGCCGAAGCAGAGGGTCAGCGCCCGCTGGTCTTCAGCACCCTGGTTCACGATGAATTGCGCGATATGCTTCACGAGGCAAATGGCCTGTACCTGGACTTTTTTGACGCATTCCTGGCTCCTTTGGAGCGCGAATTGGGAGTTAAGTCATCCCACACGACCGGGCGGGCCCATGGTATGTCGGCCAATGTCGACGCTTATAATTTCCGCATCGAAGCCACGAATTACGCGCTGAATAATGATGATGGGGCTCATATCAAGGATTACGGGAAGGCTGATGTGATCCTGGTGGGCGTGTCGCGCTCGGGTAAGACTCCAACCTGCCTGTACATGGCCATGCAGTACGGTGTTTTTGCGGCTAATTACCCCCTTACCGAGGAAGAGTTCGAGTCAGGAAAATTGCCCTCCGCACTGGATTCCCATCGCAAGAAACTCTATGGCTTGACCATTAATTCCCAGCGGCTGCAACAGATTCGCAAGGAAAGACTGGATGGGGGGCGGTACGCCACGCCTCAGCAAGTCAGTTTCGAGCTGCGAGAGGCGGAGAAGCTTTTCAAGAAATACGGCGTTCCCACCATTGATACTACCGAGATGTCGGTTGAGGAAATCGCCAGCACCATCCTTGAGCACACGGGTCTGGAAAGAAGATTCAGGCCCTGAGCAAGACCGGACTCAGGGACTGGCACTGGCCCGTATACCCTGTGATATATTTCGCCAATGCTTAGCGACAGTGTCATAGCCTTACACAGGCCAACGCAGCCCCGGACCTTCGTGGGGTTGATGACCCTGTACGAGAGTAATTTCATCCGCCTGATTTCGTTGTTGCCATATTTCAATGACATGCCGGTGGAGCAGGTTTCAGGTTCTGCCAATGACTTGCCGCTGTTCCTGAGCGTGCGTGAACGCGGGCCGTATACCACTACCATGCACATGACTTACCTGTTTCAGGAGGGCACTGAGAGCGTGCCGGATCCCGACCTGACCGTACGTGTCTATCACGACGCTCGAATGGTGGAGACCATTCAGTGCTCAAGGATTCATCGGCACCGGGTGCTGGAGCCCTATACCACCGAGCCGGGCAGGGCATTGCATCAGCGCTGGCAGCGGAACATGATGCTTAACAAATGGCTGGAATACTGTGTTGACGTTGGGCACCGGTTTGACGGTGTTGGCGCGCAGCGGAAGACTTAGGCATGACGAAAAAACACTCAGGGCAAGACGGTACAGGCGAGGGTGATGATCGCCTCATGCAGCTATTTTGGAACCGGGCTGCCCTGAAGAAAGAGTTTCAACGCCTGCGCGAACAGCGGTATCGGCTTGAAGAGACATTGAAACAACAGCAGGCAGCGACCTTAAGTGCGGAGACACGGATCGAATCGCTGGCTAAATTGTTCGCGAATCCTGAGGCCGGCTTCAATGCAATTGTTTATTACCAGTTCCGTAATTTGTGGAATACCAGTGCGGCAGAGCTGAAAAAGTTCGCGGCGGAGTTGTATCGCAAGCGTGAAGAAAAGGAACGCCAGCGAGAAGTCATGGCGTTCAATCGTGATCGCAGTCAGCGCCTGGCTGATGTGGCGGAAACCATGCAGGGAGTGGTCACCGATATATCCCGGCTGCAGGGTGAAATAAAGCGACAACATGCCAGGATGGAGTCCATGCGCGGAATCCTGGGTTTTTTCAAGCGTCGTCCCCTGGAAGCCGAGATTCTAGCCGCAAAGGCAAGGCTGGAGCCGCTAAGCACCGAGTATGATGAGCTCAATTCAAGGCAATCCCGGATCGCTGCAGAGGCGCCTCCCCAGTTTCAGGGGGTGGGGATTGTGGGAAAGCGCATGACTAACCTGGCGGTGATCGCCCTGGCCCAGCACATGCACAGTTATTACTCTGAGAAGGGACTTGCGAGCAGGGCCAGAGATGCCGTGATCATGCCGATTGAAGAGATCCGTTATGGCACAAAGGACCAATGCACGAAGTTGATGGAACTGATTCCGATCGCTATGGCCGGGCTGAAGTCTGATCCAGACTTTTCCTCCAGGCTGAAACAATGTGCTGAAAGCCTGATTGCCGACGCCCAGTTCCTTACCGAAGAAGACACTATCCCGAGTGCTGATTCGCTGGACCAGGTGGCTCGCAACAGCGCACGAGGCAGTTCTGCCTCCTGTAACGTGCTTGCACAGGACTTCTGGGACATCTATTCCACCCTGATTCGTTAGCTGACTGCCCTACGCACGTCGTTTCCGGAGGTTCCACTCAATGGGTTGCCGGGCCGTACGCATAACTTTGCTTCCCCACTTGGAAAGGCCATCCAGCCAGATGTAGGTGGTCGGTACCACCACCAGTGACACGAGCGTGGAGAATCCCAGTCCGCCGATAATTGCCCGCGCCATGGGGTAGTAGGGCGGGCCGTCACCACCGACCTGGGTGGTCCCGATGGCCAACGGAGAAAGCCCGAGTATGGTCGTGGCTACGGTCATCAGGATCGGTCGCAGTCTGTCCCGACCGGCGATAATAATGGCCTCGTTACGTGCCATGCCTTCCTGGCGCAGGTTGTTGATATGGTCTACCAGTACGATGCCATTGTTCACCACGACACCGATCAAGATCATGATGCCGATGGAGGCCATGAAGGAGAAGGTGGTCCCCGTTATAGCGAAGAACCAGAATACGCCGATGACGGAAAAGCCGATGGATGTGATGATCGACAGGGGGTAGAGCAGTGATTCGAACAGCGCGGCCATGACAATGAAAATCAGGGCAACGCCAAGCAGAATATTCACCATCATGATCTGCTGGGTCTCGTCCTGGCGATCAAAGCCGCGGCCGAATTTCCAGCTATAGCCAGGCGGTAGCTCAAAGGTATCCATCACCGCGGTCACCTTGGGGCGAATTTCGTCCAGGCTGGCTTCATCTTCCAGATTTCCGGTGATAGCCAGCGCGGTTTGGCGATCTATGCGGCGGATTTGCTGGGCGGCCGGGGCGACTTGGAAAGTCGCAACCGTTCCCAGGGCGATGCGTTGCCCTTTATTGTTATACAGAGGCAGGTCGGCAAGCTGCTCCAGGGATTGCTTGTCGTCCTCGCGAAATGCCAGGCGGACAGGAATATCACTGCTTTCGGCTCGGTACTCCCGCAAGACCTGACCGCGCATGGCAATGGCCACGGCGCCAGCGATTTCCCTGGTGGTGAGACCCACTGCCGAGGCACGGTCCCGGTCTACCGACACGCGCACTTCCCGATCACCGGTTTCACTG
>Ga0224507_10000221_pt1 | contig 22722 bp, 25 predicted proteins | sample SF_Jan12_sed_USG_3_FD_170159 | JGI IMG/M metagenome (GOLD analysis project Ga0224507, IMG submission 170159) | Sediment microbial communities from San Francisco Bay, California, United States - SF_Jan12_sed_USGS_13 | ecosystem: Environmental > Aquatic > Marine > Sediment | place: USA... | reverse complement strand
CATAAGCAACTTCATCCAGTTGTGGTAGCACCTCCATAACCCATTCACCTATGGTGGTGGTGGGTATTTCCTTGGCACCAGTATCTTGAAGCCTGACTTCAATGGCGTCGACAAATTCGTCTATGGCGGTTATACTCACCTCTCTTTTTTCACAGGCCTTTTCCAAACCCGCCACCATCTTTCCGCGATTCCAGGACTCCCTACGACCATCCTTTTTGATGAGCATGGGGAGCATCATCTCAATACGTTCATAAGTAGTGAACCTTTTAAGACAACCGTTACATTCACGCCGACGCCTGGTAATCTCCTTATCCTTATTCAGTCTGGAATCAATAACTTTATTGTCGAGATGACCACAATAAGGACATTTCATGATTCATGTTCCATCAGATTGGACGCTCTCACAGCCAGTTGAAAATTTATTGGGCATATATACCATTAAGAATGCAGCCGTTGATCGATTAATGAAAAACGGAAAAAATCATCTTTCAACAAAAAATGATAACTTAATAGATAGGAAATTGATCACACAATGCCTTAACACCCGTACGTATTCGTCCAATTTCATCTTTATCTCTATTGGCTATCACGGTATTAATCCAATCAGCAATTTGAATCATTTCTTGATCCTTCAAACCCCTGGTAGTTACGGAAGGAGTACCGATCCGTATACCGCCGGTAACAAAACGTGATTGAGTATCAAAAGGAATAGCATTCTTATTTACCGTAATGCCAGCCAGTTCTAGTAGTTCCTCGGCTTCCTTACCGGAGATTTCCTTATTATTAAGATCCACCAGCAATAGGTGATTATCAGTTCCTCCAGAAACTATACGAAAACCGTGCTCTATAAGCCGGGCTGCCATAACCTGGGCATTTCTAACCACCTGCTTCTGATAATTCACAAAATCCCGACTCATAGCTTCTTTGAAGCCAACAGCCTTTGCAGCAATAACATGCACCAATGGCCCGCCTTGAATACCCGGGAATATTTTACTATCAATCATTTTACCATACTTACTTTTAGCAATGATAACCCCTCCACGTGGACCACGAAGAGTTTTATGAGTAGTACTGGTCACAAAATCGGCGTAAGGAACGGGTGAAGGATGAACCCCAGCAGCTACGAGACCCGCGATATGAGCCATATCAACCATAAAGTATGCACCGATCTGATCAGCAATACGTCTAAACCCCTCAAAATCGATAACCCTAGGATAAGCGCTGGCACCAGCAACAATCATCTTAGGCCGATTTTCAAAGGCCATCCTCTCGACTTCCTCCATGTTGATTAGCTCAGTCTTTTTATCAACACCATAGGATACAAAATTAAATAATTGCCCGGAAAAATTAACACCAGCCCCATGGGTCAGATGACCGCCATGGGCAAGATCCATACCTAATACTTTATCATTTGGCTTAAGCATGGCAAAATACACCGCCATATTAGCCTGACTACCGGAATGGGGCTGGACATTAATATATTCACCCTGAAAGAGTTCCTTAGCCCTATTAATCGCTAAGGTTTCCACCTCGTCAGCATAATCACACCCACCATAATATCGACGGTCAGGGTACCCTTCAGCATATTTATTAGTAAAAATAGAACCTTGAGCTTCAAGTATACTTTGAGAAGCAATATTTTCTGATGCGATAAGCTCCAGTTGACTGGACTGTCGCTCACTTTCCGATCCTATAATACGAAAAATATCTGGATCCGTATGCTCTAATGATTTCATATAAAATCCCCTAAATCTATCTAATAATCATTGCCTGAAAAGCTTCTTAAATAAACTGTTAATTCAACATATAACCTTAACAGGTCGATAAACATATCGATTAATGTAGTTCATCTTCAGATAAAGTAATAGTAAAAAATATGATAGTTGAAACAAAAAAACCGGCTGGTGCCACTTGAGCACTCCCGCCGGTTTTTCATACGAAAATATGGTTATACCATCACTTCAGCATATCAAGTCTACGTTGATGACGACCATCACCAAATTCACTTTCCAACCATACCCTTACTATGTCTAAAGCGACCTCCGTACCCAACACCCTTGCGCCTAAACAAAGAACATTGGAGTTATTATGCTCACGACTCATCCTAGCTGTAAAGGATTCATGACACAATGCGGCACGGATATGACGATACCGATTAGCCGCAATAGACATCCCTATTCCAGTTCCACAGATCAAAATACCTCTTTCGCAATCACCTGAAGAAATCAACCCGCACACTTTTTCAGCATAGCAGGGGTAATCAACAGATTCCAAACTATGGCAGCCTGAATCAACCACCTCGACATTACGCTTACTCAAAAAATCAACCACGAGCAGCTTCAAGTCAAGCCCACCATGATCACACCCCAGTGCTATCTTCATCTTGATACCTCTTGAGTAACCCACAGTAGATCAGGAATATTTTCGCATAACCACAACGGCATTAGTACCTCCAAACCCAAATGAATTGGATATTGCGGTGATTACATTTGCCTCCCGTGCAACATTTGGAACATAATCCAGGTCACAATGAGGATCAGGGTCTTCTAGATTCATGGTTGGGGGAATAATCCCACGGGCAATAGTCATAGCAAGAAAAACCGATTCAATTCCACCGGCACCACCGAGCATATGCCCAGTCATAGACTTGGTAGAACTTATCATCAATTTATGAGCATGATCACCGAAAACGGTTTTTATGGCACTGGTTTCACATTTATCATTGAGCGGAGTGGAAGTTCCGTGAGCATTGATATAATCAACTTCAGACGGATTAACCCCTGCATCACGTAAAGCCATGGCCATGCAACGTGCCCCACCCTCTCCGTTATCCGGCGGTGCAGCAATATGATATGCATCGGAAGTCAAGCCATATCCGATAAGTTCCGCATAGATTTCTGCGCCTCTGGCTTTAGCATGCTCCAACTCTTCTAAAATGAGCATCCCGGCACCCTCGGCAATAATGAATCCATCACGGCTCCTATCAAAGGGCCTGGAAGCCTTCTCCGGGGAATCATTGCGCGTAGAAAGAGCTTTCATGGATGAAAATCCTCCAACCGCTAATGGACAAACCACCGACTCGGCCCCACCAGTTATAGCGACATCACAGTCACCATAAACGATGTGCCGATAGGCTTCTCCCACCCCATGGGTTCCAGCCGCACATGCGGTAGAAAGGGCAAGATTGGGACCTTTAGCTCCAGCTCGCATGGATATATGACCAGATGGCATATTGGGGATAACCCTGGGTATAAAAAAGGGAGTAATCCTTCTCGGTCCCTTATTAATTAAAACCCCATGATACTCCTCAATGGTAGGAAGACCACCCATGCCGCAACCGGTAATAACTCCGACACGCTCGGCATTTTCCTCAGTAATTATAAGACCTGAGTCTTGAATGGCCATCTCAGAAGCCGCTATGGCATACTGTACGAAGTGATCAAGATTTTTTGCCTGTTTACGATCAAAATAATCATCAGGCTGAAAATCTTTTACCTCCGCAGCTATTTGCACACCATGAGCTGAAGCATCAAATCTGGTTATGGGCCCTACCCCGCTACGTCCAGAGATCAGACCTTCCCATGTCTTTTCAGTCCCTGTCCCCAATGGGGTGACTAATCCAACTCCTGTAACAACAACACGTCGCTTCACGGCACTGTCCTTGTTAATTATCCTTGTACTTTATTGACATAATCAGTAGCTGCTTTAACTGTGGTGATTTTCTCGGCTTCTTCATCCGGAATCTCCACGTCAAATTCTTCTTCCATAGCCATGATCAATTCCACTAGATCAAGAGAATCTGCACCCAAATCATCAATAAAAGATGCTCCTGGTACAACTTTATCTTTATCTACATTGAGTTGCTCAACAATTATATCAACTACTTTGTCTGCTACAGCCATTATAATCTCTCCTGCTTGCAAATGATTATTTGAGTATCAACCGCTAGGGGTCAATGTGAATTTAATATTTAAATGGAGATTAATTCCCCATATACATTCCGCCATTAACATGGATAGCCTGGCCCGTTACATAGTTACTTTCCGGTGATACCAAAAAAGCAACTGCCCCAGCAACATCTTCAGGCGTCCCAAAGGAGCCAAGTGGAATTTGTTTTTTAATGGCGTCCTGAATATCTTCCGGTAAACCATCGGTCATATCAGTGAGAATATACCCGGGGGCCACACAATTTACTGTAATATTACGCGCTGCCAGTTCCCGAGCCATAGACTTGCTCATGCCTACCATTCCAGCCTTTGCCGCACCATAGTTAACTTGCCCACCGTTTCCAAGAAAACCGATAACCGAGGTAATATTCACCACTCTACCCCAACGTTTTTTCATCATGGCCCTGGTTGCAGCCTTCGTACAGGTAAAAGCTCCTTTGAGATTGGTATCAAGTACCGTATCCCAATCCGTTTCCTTCATACGAGCCATAAGACCATCTCGAGTAACGCCAGCATTATTAACCAATATATCAATGGAACCATGCTGCTCGTTGATGTCCTTAATCGCGGCTTGAACTGCATCGGCAGAGGAAACGTCAAATTTAGAGATAAACCCTTTTCCTCCTGCGGACTGGATGGTATTCAATGTTTCTTGGGCCGCATCGGGATTACTAACGTAATTTATTCCCACCATTGCTCCCAATGATGCGAGCTTAATACAAATCGCTCTACCAATCCCTCTGCTTCCACCGGTTACCAACGCTATTTTATCATTTAGCATTACTGGCCCCTTACATTTTTTATCTTATTCTTTAAAAGAGGGACTATTTCAAAAAGATCACCAACAAGGCCGTAGGTGGCGTAATTAAAAATAGTTGCATTCTCATCACGGTTAATGGCAACAATAGTCTCTGCTGATTGCATTCCCACCGTATGTTGAATAGCTCCTGAAATCCCACAGGCGATATAGAGTTTAGGACTAACCGTCTTACCGGTCTGTCCAACCTGATGGGGGTAAGATACCCAGCCGGAATCAACAGCTGCCCGAGAAGCTGCAACCGCAGCCCCGAGTTCATCTGCCAATTCTTTAATTAAACTAAATCCCTTTTCACCGTCAAGCCCACGTCCCCCAGCGATCAGAATATCTTCTTCCTGAATATTAACCTTCTCCTGTTCAGCCTTAACACTTTCCAAAATCGCTACGTTGGAAGTAAGGGCTTGAGCAGTGGGGTTAAATTCTATGATATCCCCGCTACGCTGAGTATCACTAACTAAAGGCAACATGACCTTAGGGCGTACTGTGGCCATTTGAGGCCGAGTATGAGGACACTCTATGGTCGCCATAATATTACCACCGAAAGCAGGTCTGGTTTGCAATAATGCTCCATCCTCCTCCCGCATGCTAAGTTGGGTGCAATCCGCAGTAAGGCCGGTTCTAAGTTCAGTAGCAACCCGAGGTACCATGGATCGCCCAATGGCAGTGGCCCCAGCAAGTACTACCTCAGGCTTATGAGTGGAAATCATTTCACACAAAACGGAACCGTACACATCTTCTCTGTATTGTAGCAACTCCTCATGATCTGCCAAGTAAACAAGATCAGCTCCCCCGGCAATAAGTTCGGTGGCTTTATCTCTAACATTAGAACCTAGTAAAACAGCACCAAGTGAAACTTTACGCTGATCAGCTAGGTTACGACCAGCCCCGAGCAATTCATAGGAGACTGGTGATACTTCACCATCCCTACATTCAGCAAAAACCCAGACTCCGCTCCACTCATTCAAGTTACAAGTTGATCCGGCATCAGCAGCAATTTCAATTTTCAAGGCTTCCACATCACAGGTATCAACGCAACTACCGCATAAGGTGCAACTATCACCTACTACGGCGCAGCCATCTTCCATGCTAATGGCACCGAAAGCACAGTTCGCTTCGCAAACTCCGCAACCTATACATTTTTCTTTATCAATAATCAGCATATCGTAATTCCGTGCAAAATACTAAGTAGCTTGCCAAATGAGCTTATCAGATATATTTTCCCAACTGTTCAACAAGTTGATCAACTTGCTCTTCAGCGCTACCAGTAAAGACGGTCCGATCACCTCTTGGAGGTGGTGAAAATACATTAACCACCCTGGTCGGAGAACCGGCAAGTCCGATACAATCAGGTTTAGCGCCAATATCTGCGGCACTTAAAACCGTTATTTCCGCCTTCTTCGCCTTCATCTTTCCCTTTAAGGAAGGAGTTCTTGGCTCGTTGATATCTTTTACCACGGTAAGCAAACAGGGGATGGGCAATCGAACCACATCATATCCATCATCCATCATTCTTTCGAGATCCAGACTCTTACCCTCAATTGTCCGAATTTTTTGGACACAGGTTACAAAAGGAACTCGAAGTTGGGTGGCCAACCCAGGACCGACCTGAGCCGTATCCCCGTCGATAGCCTGCTTGCCACACAAAACCATGTCAAATTCACCCAAAGTTTGCACCGCATTTCCCAAGGTATAGGAAGTAGCCCAAGTATCAGCTCCAGCAAATCCTCGATCGGAAACTAGCACTCCTCTATCGGCCCCACATGAAATAGCTTCACGCAGCACAGTCTCTGCCTGGGGGGGACCCATGGAAAGGGCAACTACTTCACCGCCATGTTCTTCCTTTATCCGCACAGCCTCTTCCAAGGCATGGCGATCAAAGGGATTCATGATAGATTCAACCCCTTCCCGTGCCAAAGTATTTGTCTCTGGATCCAGCCTGACATCCTTAGCATCAGGTACCTGTTTTATACATACAACTATTTTCATCGTGGCGGTCCATTTACCCCTTAGGAGTATTCCTTATTCAACTCTTGGCCGATAACATTTCTTTGAATTTGATTGGTGCCTTCATAAATCTGCAAAATTTTAGCATCCCTCATCATTTTCTCCACCGGATACTCTTTCATATAACCATATCCGCCCAGTACCTGTACTGCATCGGTGGTCACCTTCATGGCCATATCTGTGGCAAAAACCTTACACATGGAAGATGCTTTACTCATATTTTTCGGATTATTATCTATATGTTTAGCAGCCGCATAAATCAAAGCCCGGGCAGCTTCAACCTGAATGGCCATATCAGCAAGCATATGCTGCATGGCCTGAAAGGCTATAATTGGCTTACCGAATTGAACCCGTTGTTTTGCATAGGTAACAGCCTCGTCCAAAGCAGCTTGACCAAGCCCCAATCCAAGGGAAGCAATTCCGGGACGAGAGATATCTAATGTCTTCATAACAGTAATAAAACCGGTACCGCGTCTACCAATCATTCTGTCTTTGGGTATCCGACAATCCTGCATTATTAATTCACGAGTAGCGGATGCACGAATACCCATTTTATCTTCTTTTTTACCGTAAGAAAATCCAGGATCTCCATCTTCTACCACAAACATGGTAGCTCCTCTGGGCCCTTTACTTGGATCAGTCATGGCAATAATGGTGTACACTTGAGCTTCTCCGCCGTTGGTAATCCATTGCTTGGTTCCATTAAGAACCCATTCATCGCCATCCAAGACTGCAGTGGTTTGAATTCCCGAGGCATCACTACCAGCATTAGATTCGGTCAGCCCAAAGGCAGCCCAACGTTTACCCTGAGCGATATCAGGAAGATACTTTTCTTTTTGTTCTTTGCTACCAGAAATGAGAACAGGAAAGATACCTAGAGCGTTTGCAGCATAACTGGTAGCCACTCCCACACAGCCTCGTGCCATTTCCTCAAGCGCCAAAACGATATCAAGACATCCACCGCCAAATCCACCATACTCTTCAGGCACAAAAATTCCAAAGAGATCGGCCTTAGCCATATCTTGTAAAATTTCAGTGGGAAATGCGTTTCTCTCATCCAATTCCGCTCGCATGGGTATCACCTTTTTTTCGGTGATTTCTCGAGCGGTCTCTTTGATCATTTGTTGTTCTTCAGTTAATAAATAATCCACTATGCTCTCTCCTCGCAACCCACTGAATAATTCTTTCTAAAAAATCCTTTAGATTACTTATCACACTAGATGTAACCTACAAGTCTTTTTTTTATCTCTTTGCCTTGCCTTACCAATGCATCAACATCGAACCCCAGGTAAACCCTCCACCAAATGAACAAAAAAGCAGCAAATCATCCGGGGCCAATCGACCACTACGATTAGCCTCATCCAAAGCTATGGGAATACTTGCAGCAGAAGTATTACCATATTTGGAAACATTTATAAAAACCTTATCCTCGGGAAGACCGAGACGCCCCATTAATTTGTTAAGTATACGAATATTTGCTTGATGCGGAATAACAAGTTTCAAATCATCCACGGATTTATCATGACGAAGCATAAGATCTACAACAGCCTCCTCCATTGCTCTCACCGCATATTTAAAAACATCCCTACCCATCATTCGGATATAACAATCTTGTTTTTCAGCATGCTTAAGCTCAGGACCAAGATTTTGCGGACCATTCATATAGAGTAAGGACCAGAGACTTCCATCGGAAAAAAGATTACTATCTATAATTCCCCTACCGTCATCTTTTCCGGTCAAAACACAAGCTCCTGCTCCATCACCGAACAAAATACAAGTGTTACGATCACTCCAATTTACTCGCGCAGACAAACGTTCCGCACCTATGAGCAAGACTTTCATATCAGGACGCGCCCCAATATATTTATCCACTAGGTCTAAACCATAGAGAAAACCAGAGCAAGCAGCATTAATATCGTATGCAAAAGCATTGCTCGCACCCAGTTCATTCTGAACTAAACAAGCACAGGAAGGCATAATCATTTCGGGAGAAACAGTTGCCACAACAATCAGATCCAATTCATCAGCCTGCACTCCAGCCATATCCAAGGCACGCTTGGCAGACTCAACTGCCAGCTGGTGAGTCTTTTCATCGGAGCTAGCAATTCTTCTTGTTTGAATTCCGGTTCTACTGGTTATCCATTCATCAGAAGTCTCGACGATTTTCTCAAGATCCCTATTGGAGAGAACTCTTTTGGGTAAGCATGACCCGGTTCCAATTACAGCAGCATGTATCATCTGGTCGATTCTTTTGGGGTTAAAGGCAGCAATGAACCTATAGAAAAATGGCTAAAATAAAAATATATCGATTACCAATATATTTTTCTATCCATTTTCTTCACAACGACAATAATTATTTTCCCCTAATGAGGGGATTTGTGCTCGCTTCGAGAGTATAAAAAAAAACCGGCCCAATCCTAATAGGATTAATTGTTGCCGAAATCTTTTAGCAAAGAAGCTATTTCCTGAAGAATTATAACTTGCAGTTATTTTACAGAATATTTATCAAGAGAAGTGGATATAGTATCATTAATACCGTGACGTACCATCTCCCCTGCAACTAATATTGCATTTTTAATGGCCGTAGAATTAGATTTTCCATGACTAATAATTCCAGTTCCATTTATCCCTAACAATGGCGCTCCTCCATATTCCGCATAATCAATTCGTTTACGAAAATTTCCAAGCGCCTTCCGAATAAGCAGGTAACCAATTTTTGCTCGCCATGTCTTCATTATCTCTATACGTAACATCTTCATAACAGCTTCAGCCAGTCCTTCACTAACTTTTAAGGTGATATTACCGACAAAACCATCACAAATTACAACATCCACATCACCCTGGTAAACATCTCGACCTTCCACATTACCAATAAAATTGAGTTTACTTTGGCTGAGCATAGAATAGGTCTCTTTAACCAAAGCATTACCCTTACCGGTTTCTTCACCAATACTGAGCAATCCTATTCTCGGATTTTCGATTCCCAATAAAATGCTAGAACAAGCGGAGGCCATGATAGCGAATTGAAATAGATGCTGTGCACGACAGTCAACATTGGCACCAATATCCATAATGGTGACAGGCTTCTTCAATGTAGGAAACAAACTTGCAATACCTGGACGCGCAACACCCTTTAAACGACCTAGCTTTTTAATCGCGGCTGCAAGGGTGGCTCCGGAATTACCTGCGGAAACAACTGCATCTGCCCTCTTATTGCGTACCATATCAAACCCTACCATAATGGTAGATTGTTTCTTTTTACGCATGGCATCAACTGGAGATTCGTGCATCGAAACCGTTTCAGGAGCATGTTCTATGGATATACGGGCCATAGGATCGGAGTCCAAGGCAATGGCAGCTAGATGTTTTTCGAGTAGTTCACGGGGACCGAGAAGTACAATCTCTATATCCTCCCTCTCTCGAACTGCACTCAATGCGCCACGAATAAGAAGTTCCGGTCCATGATCACCACCCATGGCGTCAAGAGCAATACGCACGTACAATTCCTAACTAAGCTCTTCCTCTAATTGGATCACAGTTCGCCCCTTGTAGGTTCCGCAACCACTGCATAATCTATGTGCCAGTTTAGGTTCACCACAGTTTGAACACTCCAATACGTTAGGAGCGGTTAAAAAATCATGTGCTCTTCTTTTACGAGTACGTGAACGAGAATGTCTTCTTTTCGGTAAGGCCATTTGATTACCTCCATAAAATTTAAGCCCAGTATAATAATTATATTTATACTGGGATAACTGTTAATACTATTTAAATTTTGCCAACACCGCAAACGGTGATTTTTCTTTCTCTGCTAAACATGGGCACCGAGATTTATTGAGATTCACTCCACATTGAGAACAAAGACCTTTACACTTCTTACTGCAAAGATTTTTAACAGGCAATGCCAGTAAAAATTGTTGCCTAAGAATGTCCTCAATATCTACCTGCGGAGTTTCTAGTGAAAGAATTTCTACCTCTCCAAAACCGCCGTCAACATTTAAAGCCCGCAAATGATCTTGTGATGGATATTGCAGAATGAAGGTCATCTCTGAATGGATAGGAATCAAATAATCCTCCAAACATCTATCACAAACCAAACGAGCAGTAACATCTAATTTGCCACGCAGTTCAATCTCGGTGTGACTTTTCTTCACCAACTCTACATGAGCATACGGTTTAGCATCATCATTTTGATACGCACCACTCATCCATGAAGAATCCGTAACCTCATATTTTAGTCCAGATTCAGATATTTCCGTAAAATTAATTTGTAACCGCATTGAGAAAATTTCGCTTAAAAAGAAACAAAAAAATATTAATTATACTCTAAAACAGATTAAGAGGCTAGAAAAAATAACGCTAAACTGAAACTTTCACCAATCCCTCAGTCTATTTGACCTCCTGGGTCAATAGAGACTAATAGAAAAAATTTAATTCCTGATTAATCAACTTTTCTTTTCCAAGTCGGCCACACGCTCTTCTAACTGTTTAAGCAATCCTGAATATTGTTCATTCGCAATAATCTCTTTAAACTGTGCCCTATAATTCTTTAAAATACTAACTTTTTTCTCATCCTTTGTTCCCTGCAACACAATATCAAAAATCATCCACCCATTATCCCTTAAAATCATAAGGTAGATAACCTGCTCCTCAGATTTCTCATCTATCAATTTGGTATGAACAACTGCTCTTGTTTTATTAAATCTTTGCTTTACAAAGACCACTTTTTGATCTCCATACCCCTCTAACTTATTAATATAAGCAAATTCCAATAATTTCTTAAAAAGAGAAACAAAATGATCCCGCTCTCCACCACTCAATGCTTTCCATTGATCGTCAGGCAACACTAATCTGGAAAATTCTACAAAATCAAAACGCTCTTGAGCAAGATCCATTATCTTTTGCCTACGCTCAATCTTCTTTTCCGCTCCCTGCAACTCCTTATCAACCAAAACCTCGAGCACTCTATCCACAAAAGGCAACAATTGTTCCTTTGGCTCTGGATATTGCTTTTTTTGCGCAATAACATCTGGAGCACCAACAGTACAAAAAATAAGTAGCCCCATGAAAAAATATAATATTCTCATAGCATCCCTCACAATCTCTCTAAGATAATTACTATAATAAAAATCCGTTATTTTTTTTTCCTAATTACTATCAGACTCGGCACGCTTCTGATAGTATACATTACGAAAAGCAATATACGGATCAAGAGTTAATTCCTTGATATCTTCATATTCTCCGAGTCTAAAAGAAACTCTATTAATCTGTCGAGTTGAATAAAGACTCATCATTGCAGGCCAATCATTAGCGAACTTATAATCAGTCCAATACCAGTAAGGTGAAGTTCCAAAACTATCTATCACATCACCGGTAAAATCACGCACAGTTGATGACCCCATAAAAGGAATCACAAGATAACATCCATCACCTACCCCCCAACGGGCAAATGTCTCTCCCAAGGTTGCTTTCACAGGCGGAATATTAAACTCCGTGGTCGCGACATCCGCAAAACCGTATACTCCTAAAATTGAATTAAGCACAAAACGAGATAAAATTCGTGCGGAGTCGGACATACGGCCTTGTAATGCTGCATTAAAAATGCGAATTGGTTCCTCTAAATTATAAAAAAAACTGGAGATACAGCCTCGAATATCCTCAGCGACAACATCTTTATATGTAGAGGCTACCGGGTCAATGACCCATATATAAGCTTTATCATTAAAAATAAAAATGCCACGATTTACTGCTTCCAACGGATCAGCCACAACAACATCCTGAGATTCCGCCTCCTCCTCATAATTGAAATCAAGTAATTCATCAAGGTCATTTTCTGCTCGGGCGACTGATAACCCAGCAATTACAAGAATCAATATCAATACAGTGCTTCCAATACTGAAGCGCATATACTGTATTGACCCAAAATACTTTGTTTTTTTGTTCATAACCATATTCCTTCTAACTTATATTAAAAATCAAAATATATTAATCTCTAAATGCCTAGTGGAGCAGAATTAAAATATCTCTCCGGTAATATTTCGACCGGCAATCGTAATTGAAAGTACATTCATAATTTGCTCAGACCGTGTCATATTGACAGGATTTTATCAGCTACACCAGTTATACCTGCCATGTCATAAATGAAACCTATGCCATAGGTTTCATTTTACCACTTTAAAACAACATAAAATAATTGAAATAGAATTCTATTCACACTACCCTGAATATCTATCATGGACATCGAAGTATCTACGAGCGATGTTAATCTAAACTGATAAAAACAATTATCCATAATAATAGTGGATTCTCAGCCTACTCTTTTTTGAGTGTGACCATATAATGCATTTAGAAAAAAAATACCCACATAATTCATTAACCGTACGTGATATTACTAATGCAATCCCCGTAACCGTACTTGACCTGCTTAGCCGTATAGCTGCGGACTCTCAGGAGTCTTTCCATATAACCGGGGGTACAGTTCGTGATATTTTAATGGGCCGAAGAGTTCATGATCTCGATATCACCGTTCAAAAACACTCCAAGGCCTGGGCCCAATCCTTGGCTCGTCTTGCCAATGCTCCCCATATCCCACTTGGTCGAGAGGATGAAGCTCAAAGAGTAATTATTAATAATTTTCAAATCGACATTTCACACTTGCGTGAACAATCCACAACCATTGAACAAGACCTTACCCTGCGTGATTTGACCATTAACTCTCTAGCCTTTTTCATCGATAAAGATTTTCATTCCAACCAAAACGCAGACAATCAATTGCCCATCATTGACCCTCTCAACGGCTTAGATGATTTAGCTCGCCGAACCATACGTCACAACTCCAGCCATTGTTTAACAGACGACCCTCTAAGAATGCTACGGGTCTTTCGCTTCGCCGCCGTGCTAAATTTTAGCATTGACGAAACCACGGTAAACTTGGTTTCTTCCTCTCGTCGACTGATAAACAACACTGCCGGTGAAAGAATCAATTATGAACTCGAAGAGATCATGAAAAGCGATCGGGCAGCCCAGACCTTTTCACACATGGCAAAATGTGGTCTACTTAAAGAAATAATTCCCCAATTAATGGTCGGCGAGGAAATGACTCAACCTTCCAGTCACCACCTCGACGTATTGGGTCACAGCATGGCGGCCCTGGAAAGCATGGAAAAAATCTCCACCACGCCGGAAAGTTTTTTCGCCCCCAGCAACCTCACACCGCTACATAAATACCTCAACACACCTAAACGACGGACTCAACTAAAATGGGCAGCACTTCTCCATGATATCGGCAAAACAACCACTAGAAAGTTAAAAGATGATACCAGAATCACCTTTTACAATCACGACTTAAAAGGCTCCGAGCTCACAGAAACAATAGCCAAACGACTTCATTGGAGCAACGACACGACACGACGAATAACGCTACTCATTCGTACCCATATGCGCCCTTTTCACCTCTGCAATGTTGCCCGTGAAAGTAAATTATCATTACGAGCGTGTATACGATTAATCAAAGCTATCGGCAAAGAATACCCCGGACTCTTTCTCCTGGCCATGGCTGACTCTACCGCATGCAAAGGGAAAGAATGCCCAGAAATGATGAACGAAGAAATCAACGCCCTTTTCACCAGAGTCATTGAAGTATATAAAAACAATATCCAACCGATTGACTCACAACCTCCTATATTAACAGGAAAAGATCTTATTGAAACCTTACAGCTTCAGCCCGGTCCAATCTTTTCTAAACTTTTGGAATTAGTGCGGCTTAGTCACATGGAAGATACCACCATGACCAGGGAGGAGGCTTTTATCCTAGTCCGTAATGAGTTGGAGCTGATCAACAAAAGAGAATGCTAATAAATTAATATACAAGTACATTACAATGAAAAACGTCAAAGATTATTATTACAAAAAAGCTAAAAAAGAAAATTATCCGGCTCGATCAGTCTACAAACTTGAAGAAGCTCAAAAAAAATATAAATTTCTTAAAAAGGGTCAACGAGTACTTGATCTTGGCTGCCATCCTGGAAGCTGGTGCCTCTATGCTGCATCTATAGTGGCCGCCAAAGGAACGGTTGTTGGGGTAGACTTACAAAAGACTGATCAGACGGCGCAAAAAGATCATGCCGAAATCAACTGGCTTTGTTATGATGTCTATTCAGAGGAACTCATCAATCACTTGAAAAAGACCTGGCCTGGATTTCACGTGGTGCTCAGCGATATGGCCCCGCGAACCACCGGCAATCAGTACGCAGACCATCAACACTCACTGCAACTCGTCAGGAGAGTACTGGAAATTGCCGGGATGTTTCTTCATCCCAACGGCACAGTGTACTGCAAGGTCTTTCAAGGGGAAGACTTCCCGGCCTTTGTTCAAGAAGCAAAAAAGTTATTCCAAACAGTTAAAGTGGTTAAACCCGATTCCTCTCGCCGAGAGAGTCGAGAAGTATTTCTCCTCGGTCGAGGCTTTATTAAGGGGCACGGAAAATAATTTATATCCCAATACCCTAAAAGTTGAAAAATGTTGAACACGAGATAGGAGCAGACAGTGTCAGGACATTCTAAGTGGAGCACCATTAAAAGAAAAAAAGGTGCTATCGATGCCAAACGTGGAAAAATATTTACAAAACTCATTAAAGAGATCACTGTAGCAGCCAGAATGGGTGGAAGTGATCCCGAGGGAAATCCACGCCTGCGTAGCGCCATCAACGCTGGTAAAGCTGAAAATATGCCCAAAGATAATATCGAACGGGCTATAAAAAAGGGAAGCGGCGCTGGTGAAGGTGAAAACTATGACGAAATCCTCTATGAGGGATATGGGCCCGGCGGCGTGGCAGTCCTGGTCGAAACCATGACTGATAATAAAAATCGAACCGTGGGTGATATCCGTCATTTTTTCAGCAAAAGCGGAGGGAACCTCGGTGAATCCGGTTGTGTGGCCTGGATGTTTGACCAAAAAGGCCTAATCTTAGTGGACAAAGAGGGCGTTGATGAAGAAGAATTGATGGAACTGGCTATTGAAGCCGGGGCCGAAGATGTCGTTGAAGAAGAAAGCGAATTCCAAGTCATCACCTCTGTGGAAGATTTCAATGATGTTGTAGAACAGCTCCAAAGTAAAAGCGTCACAGTTATGGAAGCTTCCATAAGTATGATTCCTAAAAACACGGTGGACGTCACAGAAGAAAAAACAGCAAAATCATTATTGAGACTCCTGGAAAATCTTGAAGATCAAGATGACGTGCAAAAAGTGCATGCCAACTTCGACATTCCCGATACCTTAATGGAAGCACTTTCCTGATCCGATGTCGCCCCGGAGTACCATTATAAATAATCGTGAGATTCGCATAATAGGCATAGACCCCGGCTCCCGCGTTACAGGATATGGTATCATCTCTAAAATAGGCCCTCAAATCGGTTTCGTCACCTGCGGCACTGTACGAACCGACAGCAAAACCGCTTTTTCCCTGCGACTGCTTGAAATCCATGAGGGCCTCAGCGAGGTGATCAGTCATTACCAACCTGATACCGCCGCAGTTGAAGACATGTTCGTTTCACGTAATCCTAACACCGCACTTAAACTCGGCCAGGCCCGCGGTGTTGCCATTTTAGCAGCACTCCAGGCCGGTATTAGCGTTCAAGATTATGCGGCTCGTTTCATTAAACAGATGGTTACCGGCTACGGAAATGCCGATAAAGATCAAGTCCGTAACATGGTACGAGACCTTTTGGAGTTAAACAATCTTCCCAGCAGCGACGCTGCTGACGGCCTTGCCGCTGCAATTTGTCATGCATACCAAATGGGTCTTCCCTTCTCTGCCGCTAGCTAAATGACAATACTGCATACGCGGCTCTCAAATATAAATTTGGATAACAGTTCATGATCGCAAGTCTATCCGGTATCGTTTCCCATAAACATGCGGGTCGTGTCATCATCGACGTTATGGGTGTGGGCTACGATGTTCTACTTACCACCCGAGGCTACCAACAGATTAAAGCCATCGGAGAAAAATGCTTTTTCTTCATCCACACCAATGTTAGAGAAGACGACATCACCTTATACGGCTTTGACGATCTAGAGGAAAAGAATTTTTTCCTCTTACTAAATAAAGTCTCCGGAGTAGGGCCAAAGCTAGCCCTCACCATCCTCTCCGCACTTTCTGTTCCGGATTTATGCAGAGCTATCAGTACCAAAAACCTAGCACACCTAACCGCCCTGCCAGGTATTGGTAAAAAAACGGCCCAACGTTTATGCATGGAGCTACATGATAAACTTTCCGACTTCGAGCACCTTCTTTTTACAACAGGTGACAATGAAGAAAATGGTCCCCAAACATCAAGCAATGAAGTTGAAGATGCCGTCTCAGCTCTAGTAAACTTAGGTTATCAACAAAATATTGCGACGCAAGCCCTCAGATCAGTACGCAAAAAATTCGGCGACCAAACACAAGAGATGAAAATCGAGGAATTAATTCGTGAAGCACTCAAAACATTGGGATAATACTTTTTTTATAAAAACCTACTCTTCGCCAACACTTACATCATGAATTTCGAAGAAGATCTATCCGGTAAACGAATTGTCAGCAGTGAACCACGCGTGGAGGACTCAAATGGGGATTATGCCTTACGCCCTCGCCTACTCAGTCAATATATCGGTCAGGAACAACTTAAAAAAAGTTTAAATATTTTCATAAGTGCTGCCAAACAACGCAATGAATCCTTAGACCATGTGCTGTTTCATGGTTTTCCCGGTCTTGGCAAAACCACCATGGCATATATAATTGCCCATGAGATGGAAAAAAACATTAAGGTTACTTCAGGACCGGTTATTGAAAAACCTGGTGACCTTGCCGCCATTCTCACTAGTCTTGAACCTGGCGACATCCTATTTATTGATGAAATACATCGGCTCAACCACGTGGTTGAGGAAGTTCTCTACCCTGCCATGGAGGATTTTCAACTCGATCTAGTTATCGGTCAAGGCCCAGGGGCCAGATCGGTCAAAATGGATTTACCCCGCTTTACTCTAGTAGGGGCCACCACCCGCACCGGATTACTCACTCCCCCACTGCGCGACCGCTTCGGAGTCATCTTGCGTCTTGAACATTATAGTCCAGAAGAACTCACCAAGATAATACAAAGGTCCTCCAGCCTCTTAGGGATAGAAATCTCTGAAGACGGGGCATTAGAACTGGCAAAACGTTCTCGGGGTACCCCTCGAATAGCCAATCGCATGCTACGACGGGTTAGGGATTTCTCACAGTTTGGCGGACACCCAATCATTACCCGTAACATAGCCGATGAAGCCTTAAATATGCTGGCAGTTGACCACCTGGGCCTAGACGATATGGATCGACGTATTTTACTGACAATCATAGACACCTTTCAAGGCGGGCCTATAGGACTGGACACCCTAGCTACCGCCGTGTGTGAGGAAAAAAATACCCTGGAGGACGTTTATGAACCATTTCTCATCCGATCAGGCTTTCTCATGCGCACCCCAAGGGGCAGAATGGCCACCGAAACAGCTTATGAACATTTTAGCAGACCGATTTCAGCCAGCACCACCGTTTCACCCAGCCTTTTTGATCAATTAGGAACTCAGAAAAAATAAATTGAGCAAACATCGCACTGAATATATGTATATTTACAAAGATCAGATAAAGGCACCTGTGACCAGGTACAGACAAAGTCACATACTAGAGCTAAGTAAAAATATTGCCGTTAGAAAATAAAACGGATAGAGATATAAGCAGGTAAAAGTGGATGTGTTAACATTTTTTTTACCGCTTTCTGAAAATTCATACAAGAAGGACATGATAAATGGCTGCCGCACAGACCATAAAAGATATTTCCTTGAGAAATAATCAAGACTCAAAAATCACCATGCTCACCGCCTATGATGTTTCAATGGCCCGTTTACTTGATGAGTGTACAGTGGACATGATTCTCGTGGGTGATTCATTAGGCATGGTTGCTCTTGGCTATGATTCTACCGTCCCGGTAACCATGGATGAAATGCTACACCACTGCAAAGCCGTACGACGGGGGGTTAAAAAATCACTCATAGTTGGCGATATGCCCTTTGGGGCATATAATATATCCATTGAAAATTCCATAACCAACGGCCTTCGCTTTCTCAAAGAAGCTGGTTGCGACGCGGTAAAAATCGAAGGTGGCCAAGAAGTTTGCCAAACCCTTTCAGCTATGGTAAAAGTTGGCATACCGGTCATGGGTCACATAGGACTAACTCCTCAGACCGCCGGACAACTCGGGGGTTATAAAGTTCAAGGGACTGATCGACAACGTGCCCAACAACTTATCCAAGATGCTATCGCTCTTGAAAATGCCGGTGCCTTTTCCATTGTACTTGAATGTGTACCAAGCGAGCTGGCACGGGTTATTACCGAGGCAATATCCATACCAACCATCGGGATTGGTGCCGGTCTCCATTGCAACGGACAGGTGCTAGTTACCAATGATATGATTGGGTTATTTGAAAAATTTACTCCCGGTTTTGTAAAACAATATATTCAACTGGCACCAGAAATCAAAAAAGCCATCACTTCTTTCAAACAAGAAGTCAATTCCGGTGCTTTTCCTGATGTGCAACATACTTTCAACGCAGATTTAGACTTTGACGATCTGCTCAAAACGGTTAACACCCAACAACAAAGAACTCATGAGAACGATTAACGGGGAACAAATAACCCAAGCGGTCACCCAACTTGCGATTACCGCTGCCCATGACCTGGAACCCGATATCCTGGATTCCATACTTGCAGCCAGGGATCGGGAAACTTCCGAGCTAGCCAAAAGTGTCCTCGATCTTTTAATAACCAACGCCGACATAGCTAGTCGAGAACTAATACCTGCTTGTCAAGATACCGGAATTTGCACTATCTTCATTACAATCGGTCAAGATGTTTTTATTGAAGGAGACCTTCATGAGGCTGTGCAAAAAGGAATCGCCGTGGGTTATCAGGATGGCTACTTACGCAAATCAGTCTGTGATGTGCTCACTCGAAAAAATACCGGTAATAATGTTCCAGCAGTCGTCCATATAGATATGGTACCTGGCGATAAACTACATATTCGCTTTCTTCCGAAGGGATGTGGCAGCGAAAACATGAGCGGGCTAAAAATGCTCCCTCCCTCCGCTGGCATTAAAGGAGCCGTAGACTTCATTGTTAACACCGTGGTCAAAGCAGGCCCCAATCCTTGCCCTCCCCTAGTGGTAGGAGTCGGTCTCGGAGGCACCTTTGAAAAGGCTGCACTCATGGCCAAACATGTTCTTTTCCGTCCGGTCGGCACTCCCAGCGACATCGAAGAAGTAGCTCAACTGGAAGCTGAAATATTAAAAAAGGTAAACCAAGAGGGCGTTGGTGTCCATGGCTTGGGAGGATGCAATACTGCCCTCGCGGTACATATTGAAACCTATCCCACTCACATAGCTAGTTTACCCGTGGCGGTCAATATTCAATGTCACTCCCATCGTCACAAGGAACTCATCTTATAAGGGAAGTTACTCCGTTAACATTCCCCTGACAGACGAACAGTTTAAATATCAACCAATTAGATATCACAAAGCCATGTCTCTTTTACGCGCCAATACTAATATTACAGGTAATTTTAAAAAAATAAAAGTTCCCTTCGAACAAGGTACCATTGAATCGCTTAATGCAGGGGACCTGGTTCATCTCAGCGGTACTATTTATACAGGCAGAGACCTTACCCACCGACTGTTATGTGAACTTCTTGATCAAAACAAAGCGCTCCCTGTTGACCTCAAAGGACAACTACTTTATTACGTCGGCCCCAGCCCTGCAAGACCAGGTAAGATAATCGGTGCCGCTGGCCCCACCTCCAGCTATCGAATGGACCTCTACACCCCCCGCCTTCTCGAACTCGGACTACCTGCTACCCTTGGAAAGGGCAGACGTAGCGAACCGGTAAAAATAGAAATGAAGAATCATGGAGCTATATACCTTGCCACCTTCGGCGGTGCCGGGGCTCTTCTCTCTCAATGTATTAAAAAGATAGAAACAATCGCTTTTCCAGAGGCTGGTCCCGAGGCCATGTTCCGCATGGATATCGAAAATTTTCCTGCCGTAGTTATCAATGACATTAACGGTCGAGACTATTTCGAAGAAATCCGTTGCCGAAAAAATAACGACTAACCGCTCTCACTTCCCCCCACTTTACACCACCCCATTACCTAAAATTCTTCCCTGGTCTCTCATACCCTCACCCCTAGTACTTCTCGGCTAGCTCCCCATTTTTTAGACCTGCTAACAAGACGTTAGACATTGTTCATCATTATTGAAAGTTCTCTTTTCCCTTGACTGTGGTCTACAGTTCGGATAAAAAGAAAGGTAGAAAGGTGGTAGAAAGTGGTGCAAAGGGGAGCGTCGTCCCTCCTTTATTATTTCAAGCTTACATGGGTGAGCCTTATCATGGGAATTGGTCCGGAACATAGATTTCGAAGTCGATCCGAACATTCCCTGGACTCTAAAGGTCGCCTCAATATCCCCACTCGTTTTCGCGAAGTTCTGCGCACTGTTTACACAGAACACTTAATAGTGACCAACTGGCAAAAAAGCTTAAAAGTCTTTCCCATCACTGAATGGGAAATCCTTGAAGAAAAATTGCTTAAGGAAGGACGCATGCAACCTGGTTTTGGTGATTTCGTACGTTACGTTATTTCCGGAGTCACAGAATGCCAATTAGATAAGCAAGGAAGAATACTCTTACCAGTATCTCTTCGTACTGAATTTTCAATAGAAAAAGAAGTGGTACTTAACGGAATGCTGGATCATTTTGAGATATGGGATAAAGAATCCTGGGCCGAGGAAACCCAACGAACCAGGGCAAACTTTCATAATTTCGAACAAGGGCTATCCAGCCTCGGAATTCTTTAAATGGTTATGCCATGAACTCGGGCCATCCACCTCCCCACATTCCGGTAATGGAGCAAGAGGTTCTAACCAATCTCCTCCCGGAACCAGGAAATATATACGTAGATGGAACCCTTGGCTTAGGTGGACACAGTTCATCGATTCTCCAAGCATGTGGACCAGATGGCCAAGTTATCGGATTTGAGTGGGACGAAAATGCCATTGCCTTTGCCTCCCAACGCCTTGAAAAATTCGGGCAACGTTTTATCACGGCAAAAGCTAGTTACGCTACGTTACTCTCCACTCTCGAAACCATGGGTATCCAAAAAATTGACGGCCTATTGCTTGATCTTGGCGTGTCATCCCTGCAACTCGATACGGGAGAGAGAGGTTTTAGTTTTCGCTTCGACGCTCCCTTAGATATGCGAATGGGCAGCGGACTTCAAACCACGGCTGCGGACATAATCAACACTGCCTCAGAAGAAGATTTGGCAGATATCTTTTTTAATTACGGGGAAGAAAGACAAGCAAGGAGAATAGCATCCAAGGTGACTGCATTTCGAAAAAATGAAGCTATAAATACAACTAAACAACTGGCAACAGTGGTGGCCTTGGCCATACCTAAACGCTACCATCCGAAAAAAATCCATGTAGCAACCAAGGTGTTCCAAGCTCTTCGCATAGCAGTGAACAAGGAGTTCGATAACCTGGTAACTATTCTTAAGGATGCGCCACAAGTATTGAATCCTGGAGCCCGTGTTTGCGTAATTACCTTTCATTCCATCGAAGATAGGATAACAAAACAAGCTTTTACCAAGGACCCAAATTATCAGCTATTAGACAGCAAGCCAATTATTCCTTCACAGATGGAAATAGCTAATAACCCGCGCTCACGTAGCGCAAAGCTAAGAGTTGCAGTTCGTATTTAATTTTAAATAATCTGACAAATTATTTACTTTAATATAAGCCATTTATTTTAATCGGCACTAATAACTAACTGCTTATCAGCTCTCTCTGTTCCATGATGTACCACCCCAGAGGTGCTCATCAAATTTTTATCTGATAA
>Ga0224507_10000217_pt1 | contig 22891 bp, 20 predicted proteins | sample SF_Jan12_sed_USG_3_FD_170159 | JGI IMG/M metagenome (GOLD analysis project Ga0224507, IMG submission 170159) | Sediment microbial communities from San Francisco Bay, California, United States - SF_Jan12_sed_USGS_13 | ecosystem: Environmental > Aquatic > Marine > Sediment | place: USA... | reverse complement strand
TTGCCAGTTAGACAGTACAAGCACCGCCATCCTGCATCGCAGCGTCGAACTCTTTGGACTTTCAGCCAGGGCTTATTACCGAATACTTAAAATTGCCAGGACAATTGCCGATCTGGATCATGAATCGGCAATTACCACCAAACATATCACGGAAGCTGTCCAGTATCGCAGACTGCCGAGTGCAAACATCTGATATTATTTTTTTTCATTTTTTTATATTATCCTTGTCATTAATAATATAAAATATTTAATAGGATTTATTGTTAATTTTACCGAAGGAGGTTCTTTATGATTGAGAGACGTGATTTCCTGAAAGGTTCCGCTATCGCTGTTTCCGCCCTTGCCGTGGGAGTAGGTACCAATGCGTTTGCTTCTCAAAGTACTTCATTTGCAGGCATTATTTATACTAAGGACAATCCCGGTCAATGGGAAGCCAAAGTGGGCAGTCATGCGCCTGAAGTAAAAGTGGAAGGTGCTAAGGTTATGATAAAAACCAACCATCCTGTATCTGATGCGCATTTCATAGTCCGCCACACTCTGGTCCTGGAAGACGGTACCGTAGCGGGGACAACAACTTTTACGCCAAAAGATACACCGGAATCGTCATATGACCTTCCCGCAGGGTACAAAGGAAAAATCTACGCGACAAGCTTTTGCAACCTTCACGATTTCTGGTTGACGGAAGCTGCTGTTTAGCCGGATTGAGTTCAAGTACATAAAAAAGCCGCGTATTTTAACCTGACCGCGGCTTTTTTTATGTATTATCACCTTGAACAAGGGTGCGGATGATATCGGTCTTTCCTATAATTCCGACGAGCTTGTCATTGTCAAGGACCGGAATGGTATGCACTTTGTTTTCCGACATCAGGGTGGCCAACTCGTCAAGAGGGGTGACCGGCGTAACACTGATTACTTTTTTATTACATATATCCTTTGCAGTTGATGCGGCCATTTTTTTGAGATCCTTTTCCATCCGTTCCGGACTTTCCAGAAAAACAAATGAATCGAACAATCTCATGACTGTTGGAATATGCACTTTTTTGGCGCGGTCAATCAGATCGCTTTCCGTAACAATGCCAACAATTTTTCCCTGATTGTCGACCACCGGTACCCCGCTGATCTTGTTTTCCGCTAGAATTTTGGCAAGTTCCTTGACCGATCGATCCTCTTCAACCGTTATGACTTCAGTGGTCATTATATCTTTCGCTTTCAGCATTGCGCACAGCTCCTTATTCAACGTATTAAATTTTCTTGGTTCAGGGTGGATTCTTTAATCAACCCGGGTACCGCATCAGCTACCTCAGATGCCAGGTAGCCGAATTTCCTTTTTCTGAAAAGACTGTCGGCAGCCAGTCCATGAAGGTAAACACCAATTCTGGCTGCTGCAGACGGTTCAAATCCCTGGGCCAGCAGGCCGGCAATCAGTCCGGTCAGGACATCCCCCATGCCGCCGGCAGCCATCCCGGAATTTCCAGAAGTATTAACTGCCCAGGAACCTGACGGATCACAAAGTATTGTTCCGGCTCCCTTGAGGATGAGCGTAACATTTTTTCTCGCGGTATTGGCTGTATCAGTAAAAGAGCAGGCAGTTTTCAACCGGTCCGCCTGAATATTTTTAGAACTCAGGCCGGTAAGTCGAGACATTTCTCCCGGGTGCGGCGTCAGAATTCTTGGGGCCGGGGGGTCGGTTATGACTTCCGGATCCACTGCCAGGATGTTGAGGGCATCCGCATCAACCACCATTGGCATTTCAATATTTCTGTACAGTTGCATGACGAGTTCCGCAGTCTGTTTTTCGGTGCCGATACCCGGTCCGATTATCACGGCGCTTTTTCCCGGCAGCAGATTCATGATGAACTCTACATCGTCAATGGAAAAAAAACATTCGGAGCGGGGCAGGGGAATGGTCATGGCCTCGATAAGGGCCGATTCAAAAACAGGATTCAAATTCTTTGGAACGGCAAGGCTCACCAGTCCGGCACCGATCCGTAACGCTGCGTGTGCACAGAGAATGGCCGCCCCGGTTTTGCCTTCGGAACCGGCCAGGATAAGAAGATGGCCGAAATTTCCCTTGTGAGCTTCTTTTTTTCTGGTTTTCAGCACATTCAGGGAAGTGTAATCAATTGCCTCGCCGGAAATTGAGGTTGCAGAGACAGCTTTGACGGGGATGCCGATGTCAACGATACGAAGTCTGCCGATCAGGCCGCCTCCATGCATGAAATGCCCCGGTTTAGCCAGCCCGTAAGTCGCTGTCAGGTCGGCCCTGACACTTGCTCCAAGCGGTTGGCCGGTATCGCTGTTAAGCCCGGAAGGAATATCAACTGCCGTAACAGCTATACCTTCTTCATCACCCATTCTGTTGATCAGGCGAATGGCCGATAAAAATTTTCCTTCAACAGTACGCTGCAGCCCGGTCCCGAAGATGGCATCTACGACAGACCAGGAAGGTTTGACGACGAGGAATTTTTTTATTTCCCGGTAGGCGGTTTCAATATCCTCTTCATTCTCGACAACGAGACAGGGAATATCAAGCTGGCTGACTATCCGGAAATTAACCGCGGCGTCACCTTTCAGATGGTCAGGGTGAACGAGAAAAACCAGCAGGGGATATCCGCCTGCCTGACTTATACACCTGGCGACAACAAGGCCGTCACCGCCGTTGTTTCCGGGACCGGCGAATATTACTGCTGATTTTCCTGCAACAGGACCAAGTGTATCGACCATAAAGTCAAAGGTCCCGCGGCCGGCATTTTCCATGAGAACCATACCGGGGAGGTGATATTTTTCAATAGCAATCCGGTCAAGTTCCTGCATCTCCGATGCCTTGGCAAGTTTCATGGATACCCTCGGTGCGGTCAATTATTGTGTATGAAAGAATGCATTTAATGTATTACATACTGTTAACAGAACAGCAAGGTATCTGTTAAGTAAATGAATTATATCTTTTTTCTCTGCATGGAGCAAATATATGGAGATAGTTGTTTTTGAACAGAACGGCTCCGGTCAAAAAAAAATTGCCGGGATAGAAAAGTACGGCAGAAATATAGATATAACCAGGATAGTCAATATTATTGAGACGTTGCAGGATTTTGTCGATAATCCGGAAGATTATATTCCGCATGATTTTACGGCAGATATTGTCCTTGATTACCTGACCCATGCCGATCTGTCTCATTATCTTGTGAACCTCTGCGTGCAGAAAGATATACCGGTAATTTCCTCTGGCAAAAAGAACCCTGATGCCTTTGCCCCTTTTACCTGCTGCGGACTGGGTCTAAACAGAACGCTGGGAGTGTATGGTGAACAGTTCGGCCTGCCTGAGTACGAGGTTAAGCTTGACGGTGATCGCATTTCCGCCCTGCGGGTTATTCGCGGTGCGCCGTGCGGCGCGACATGGGAGGTATTGGCCAGGGTGGCGGGGGTTGAGATTGAAGAGGCGCTGACTTTGCTGCCCAGAGAAGTCCAGTACCGTTGTGTGGCCAACCCCAGCAGGTTTGATCCTGTATCCGGCAAAAGTCCTGTGCATTATGCCGGCCATGTTCACAGGGCAGCATTGCAGAAAGCGTTTGATAAGGCGAAAAGTCAGCGGAATGATGATTCCCAGGAGGATTAGTCTGCGGTTTGTTTCTTGGTTGCCCGTATATCTTCTTTATTTCTGGGTTTCCAGCGCTGACCCCCTTTGAAGCCATACGCCCGGTAAATATAATAGGTGATGACTTTTTCCCGCCCTCGCCAGGGAGATTCCCGATAGATCGGCACTTCCCGGTCCAGTTCAAAACGGTCAAAAACAGTTGCCAGATGTTTGGCATATTTGGGATCTCTTGTGACTCCAACACCGTTATTTCCCACCAGCATAGTATCGTCAAACCAAAAATCGTAAACATTTGGTCGATTCCAGTGATTAATCGATACCGTTCGCGGCTGCCCGGGAACATAAAAAGCGAGTTCGCTGGCAATCTGGTAACGAATGCCGAAAATGAACAGTCTGTCCTGTCCAGGCATCTTGTAAACCGTTTCCCGGACAGCTTTTCCCAATGTATCCCAACCTACTGTTTCACGTGCAGTCCGATCCAAATGAACAGGGACAGGTAAGACCGGATACACAACCTGAATCAGGACCGGCAACGTAAAAAGGTATGCGGTAATAAGAGACAAAATCCATATTTTGTTAGAGCCGTCCTTGATACCTGCATGACCGGGACGGTACATTGCTGCAATCAGAATAATGGCACACAGGTAACCGGCAGCCGTCCAGTTGCCGTATACGCGGGAATGGAAAGAAAGCAAGAGGAAAACCAGAAATGTGGGCAGGGACATCCATAAAAGATAAGAGATGTCAGCCTTGGGGAGCCGACTTTTTTTTGCTTTGAAAAACCAGGCAGCCACAATAATTAAAAATACCAGAGGAGACAATAAAGCCGCCTGTTCCGCCAGGAAATCTCCAACATAACGTAAAGTGAAAAAATTGCCGGTATCGATACCACCCATATAAAGGACATGTCTGAACGTTGCCCATTCATTATTCATATTCCATAAAATGACGGGACAAAAGACAAATAAGCTGACCAGGAGTCCGAGCCAGGGAGCGGGTTGAAAAAGACGTTTCCGGTACGGTTCTATCAGGAGGATGCAGAGCAGCAGCGAAGGCAGAAACAGTATCATCGTGTATTTACTCAGCATCCCGATTCCAAACCACAATCCTGTTAACAGCCACTGGCGCATGCTGTTTTTTTTCAGAGCCTGTGCACCATGGTAGCAGGCTCCAGCCCAACAGGGCAGGAGCATACCGTCTGGGGTAGCGACCAATGCGGCGCCGTTGAACAGGAGGATGCCCTGGTTCAACAGGGTAGCATGCAAAGCGGTTTGCCAGGAAAACATTTTAGCTGCCAGCTTCGCCATGTAGACCATGGCCAGAGTCAGGCCAAGTATGGTGGGGAGACGGACCGCCCACTCGTGCTGACCGAACAGGCTGGTTGACAGCCAGATGGTCCAGGCGATCATGGGAGGGTGATCCTGGTAGCTCAGATCGAGATACCTGCTCCATTGCCAGTAGTTTGCCTCATCAGGGGTAAGAAGGAATTGCCCGCTCAGAACAATTCGGAGAACCAGGCCGGCAATGAGCAGGAAACAGGTTAATTTAAGGGATTTTAATTCTTGTGAAACAGTCATATAAAAAAAGGTCGTTCGAATATATAAATATTGCAAATAAAAGTATTTTTTTCTTATTCTGATGATTTGCCTGACATAATTAGCATATAGACAGGGAGCTTACAAGGGAGTTCACGCAGACGTTGCTAAAATCTGCCTGTGTGTTAGAAAAGCATTAAAATCACTTATCAGGAGCATGTTTTGTGAAAAATACGTTTTTAAAGATCGGGGTACCGGTTGCTGTTCTTTTTCTTTACACGCTTGCGGCCTGGTTTTTTGATGCAGACCTTCAGATAGCCCGTCTGATATATGTTGAAAATGAACAATGGCCGGGAGTAAACAACTTTCCATGGGACTTCATATATGATTACGCGGTATATCCTTCTTTTATGCTGGCCGGCTTATCCCTGATTGTTCTGGCACTCGGCTTGTATTATACTTCTCTTGCAAAATATAGAGTTCAGGCCATATTTCTTGTTCTGCTGCTTGTTCTGGGACCAGGACTGGTGGTCAATTCCCTGCTCAAAGATAACCATGGCCGACCCAGGCCCAGAGAAATTATCGAGTTTGGCGGCAAGTATGAATATTCCCAGATCTGGCAGAAAGGAGCTACCGGCAAGAACAGTTCTTTTCCCTCGGGGCATGCGGCCGCCGGTTTTTATCTTATTGCCCCGTGGTTTCTGTTCCGCAGGAAAAATCTTCCCCTTGCAACAGGTTTTCTTGTATTCGGAATGGCTTACGGTTCTGTGGTCGGGGCGGCCAGAATAATGCAGGGAGGTCATTTTTTGAGTGATGTTGTCTGGGCAGGGGGATTTGTCTACCTGACCGGTGAATTTTTGGCCCTGCTGTTAAAAACGGACCATTACTCTATCCGTGAAAAAACTGTCTGATTTTTTTTGTTTCAACCTCCCCGGTTGCACCACTTTCTATTATCAGAAATAGCAGCACTGCGTAAAGGGTCCAATACCTTATGGCAAGAAACAGAGATACCGGTGAACCTGTCCAAAAAATTTCATTCCTGTTTTTTCTTGGCAGGAAACCATATGATCAATATATTGATACCATAGAATTAATTATTATTGATTGACCGGACATCATCACCTAGACCGATAAAGGAGTTGGAATGGAAAACAAGCGTTTAGGCAAAAAAGCATTCTCTGTACTCTTGAAATTCATGGTGCTCGCACTTGTAGTTCCGTTGCTTTGGGGTTGCGCAAAAACTGTACAAGAGAAAAAAAAGCTGATCGTGCAACAGCCGCAATATCCTGTTGAGGTGCAGCTGGAACAGCTTAAACCGGGCCTCTCAGTACTCTACTTTTATGATCTTTATCGTCATATTAATCAAATGCCCCAAGGTGAGAAAATTGCCAAAAAAGGAAAACCCGGTCCTCCTGTTCTGCAGCTCAACCACCGTTTCAAAAAAGGCAAGGTGTTTGACAGCGGAGAAAACAGAGGCGTCGGCATGGTAATGTCAGGTTTTTTTCACCTTGAACAACCCGGTCAATATGCCTTCCAGGCCAAGTCAAACGACGGATTCGAACTATATGTAAATGATAATCTTCTAATAAGTGACCCTGATGTCCACGGCGACAAATTATCAGATATAGGACAGCTAACGGCTGCCAGGGGAGGATGGTTCCCGGTTGTGATAAAATATTATCAGCGCAAGGGGACGGCAACAATTGAGCTTTACTGGCAGCCCCCTGGAGCCGCTTCATTTGTCATCGTGCCGTCACAGGTTTATGCCCATCAGCCTAAGCCATAAATTTCTGTTTTCTGGCATGTTTGAAATATGGCGGCAATATTTGAATTCCATGACGACTTGTCAAACCTTCTGCGTCCCAGATGGCGCAATATAAATCCACTTGTTCAAACTGTAACACGCCGGGCTTCAATCAAAGACGTTATTGAATCGTTCGGGCTGCCTCATACCGAGATCGGTAAAATCGAGCTTGAGGGCAGGGAGGTGGATTTTACATTTTCAGTGGCGGACAACCAGTTTTTCAGGATCCTTCCAGTCCCGGTTCCATGGGACGTGACTGAAAAGTCGTTGCTGCGCCCCGACCCGTTGACCAAAATCCGCTTCATCGTCGATGTGAACGTCGGCAGACTGGCCAGGTACCTTCGAATGGTCGGTTTAGACGTACTCTATAATTCCGATTGGAACGATGAAGAGATTACGGCAATGATCGTTCAGGCAAAGAGAATTGTCCTGACCAGGGATTTTGGACTGTTAAAAAGAAAACAGGTGGAATTCGGCAGATATGTCCGTTCCGACAAACCGGCAGAGCAGCTTAATGAGATCATCACCCTGTTTGGGTTACGTGAAAAACTAAAACCTTTTTCCCGCTGCCTGGATTGCAACAGCCTGCTGGAAACGGTTGACAAGAAAGATGTCCTGCCTCGGCTGGAACCGCTTACCAGGAAATATTACAATACTTTCAGCATCTGTGCCGCCTGCGATAAGGTGTACTGGGCTGGCAGCCATATTGAAGAGATGCGTCAATTTTTTCCGCAGTTTTAATGGATTATTGAACGGCTAGAGGCTTGGAGCTGGAAAACGTTTAAGCGGAACTTTTCTTGCTCATTGAAGAACCAGGTTCTTTATCAGCCTGTTCGTCACGCATAAGGACCGGACGAACAGCAGTAAACACCTGGTCAACCGTTATCGCCTGCAGGCACTTGTTGTCTTTGCAGGGTGTCTTACGATGATTGGCGGCACTGACGCAGGGAGAACAGGCCAGTCCGGCATATACAGGGGTACTGTTGCCGAGGGATCCATAAAGATCCGGTGTTTCCGGCCCAAACAGGACGAAGGTAGCCAGGCTGGTTATTGATGAAAAATGACCGGGACCCGAATCATTGGTCACCATCAGCTCGGCGATTGTGTAAAGAACCGGCAACTGGCCGAGTCGCAGGGATCCGGCAAAATTGACACAACGTTCATTGCCGACCATCCGGCGCATAATTTCAGCTTCTTCTTTTTCTGCCGGTGCACCGGTAATGAGGACCAAAACGTCCCGTGCTTCTTCCAGAATCCGCTGCATCAATTCAACATAGCGTTCAGGCATCCATCGGCGCTGGGGCAGCAGTTCACTGGCATTGGGATTGATGAGAACGAGCCGATGCTTCAATAGGTCATATTCCAGGTAGTGCCTGCGGACCAGTTCATGCATATTGGCCAGTTCGGTCTCGTGATACATCATAACCGGCAGTTTTATTTCCTCATCGGTGACTATCTTTTTCGAATAAGGCACTTCCTCCTCATGCGAGAGGAGGCTGTTCACCAGGGAAACAAAATTTTTGGCAATATGAATATGGGGATTATAAACAACCCGGTGGGTCAGCAGTTCTCCCCGATACAGTCCCTCGTTATGAAAACTGTAGAAACCAACTCTATTGACTGCTCCGCTGAGACCGGTCAGCAGGGCGGTAAAACGTGAGAAAAGCTCCAGGTCGACAATCGTATCAATTTTTTTTCGCCGCACCCAGAACAGAAACCTTATGGTGTCATAGAACAGCATGATGAGGTTGTTTTCCCTGATGGTAAAAATGTGGTTGGGGCGGATAGACCTAAGCAGGTCAAGGCTGCCGCTGTTTTTCTTGAAAATGACAAAATACAAGTCGGCCTCGAGTTCCTTGCCTGCTTTTTTCATAGCCGGATCGGCAAGTATGGTGGAACCCATTTCTGAAAGCTCAATAAACAGAATATTGCCGGGTTTAACAGGCCCCTTTTTGCTGAATATCCGTACTATGAAATGTCCGCAGGTCAGCAGAAAGGTCAGCGGAATTCCAGCCCACCGGTCTATGGATCGCATTATATCTACATTCATCCTGACATTACCTTATAATTGAACTGTATCCTTTTATTACAATTTGTTTTTCTGTACCAGGTAGACATAAAGGCCGGGCAGAGAGTGTACCAGCACCAGGATACCATAGAGGATTGAAAAAGAAAGTACCTTGGCTTTGTCCGCTCCGACAAATAGGAAAAAACCGACCATAGCCCCTTCTCGTATCCCCCAGCCGGCAAGGGAAATCGGCAGGAGGGTAAGCAGAATTACCGGCGGAACCAGAACAAGGTATACGGTTAACGGATAGTTCAAGTCAACTCCGATTCCCAATAAATAAAATGCGGTCATGGCACACAGATGGATAAGTATTGATAATCCAATCTGCATGCTTATGGAAAGGGGGGTTGAATAAACCTGAAAGTAGCGCTCCGAGAGTTGCCCGATAATTCCGAGCCACCTGGTCCTGGTAAACAGCTGGAAACGGCGCAGATAGAGAAGTACAATCAGGGCAAAAAGGAGCAGGATAAGGACAGTGAAAAGCAGATAGCGTATCCGGGGCGGCAGGATATCGCCGCCTAAAGCCAGGGCACAGATGTTCAGGATGAGCAAGCCGGCAAGGCCTGCAAAGCGGTCAATAAATACTCCGAAAAATCCGTCCCGTACTGAACCGGTTGCCCGCGAGCAGTCCAGTATGCGGATGCCGTCCCCGCCGATACTTGTCGGCAGTCCCTGATTGAAAAACGTTCCTTTAAAATAACTTTTCAAAAAAAAGAGAAAATTCTCAACAGAGCCCATTCTGCGCATAATGATGAACCAGCGAAAAGAAGCAATACCTGTACTTGCGAGTTGCAGGCAAAGGGCAATAGCCAGAATACCAAGCGGCACCTTGGAAAGCGATGCCAGGGCTTCTTCAAGGTTGACTGATCGTATGATAAGAAAAAGCAGTCCAGCCGAGATACCGAATTTAATCAGGTAATTTATTATTTTTGGCTGTTCAGTCTTTTCTTGCATTGACTGCATGGCATGAATCCAGCTGCCTGTGCCACTTCTGCATCTTTAAATTTTATGGTGCAGTGTTCACAGTTATAATGTTTACATCCGGGTAGGTGATAAACCAGTCCTTCTGCATTTGCGTGAATAATCATATCATCGGGATAATATACTGTATCTTTATCCTCATTATGACCGGGACTCCATCGCAAAAGCCAACCGGAAAGTCGCGCGAAACTTTTGATTACAGGTGAAAAGAATCTGTTGAAAAAATCTATGATTTTATTCTGCAGCCATTCCGAGACAATCGGCTTCTCTTTTTCAACGCGCCTGAACACCCAGAATGTCAAAAAAAGAAAAAATAGATTGGGTATCCACATGCCAAGCAGCACTGGAATTTTCAGCTCTTCGCAAAGAACCCTGAAAATTGTGGATAATATGTAATAAAATATAAAGACACCCAATCCAAGTGGAATGCCGATGGCTTTTTTTCCCGGACTCGCCTGAAGTCCTAGAGGTATGCCGAGGAGGCAGAGGATAAAACAGCCGACCGGCAGGGCCAGGCGATGATGGAATTCAGTAAGAAATTTGACGCCCTTTTTTGTCTTGCTCCCATGATTTTCCGCAGCTTGAAGGAGCTGATGCTGATTCATGGAGGCCTTTCCGAAAGTCGTAATGTCGTCGCCGTCAATTTGTGTTGGCGGTTTAATCGGAATCTGCATCTGATATCTTTTGAACCGTATTATCTGGTTATCAAAATCATCAGTATTATGCATTGTCCCGTTGTTGAGAACAATGGTGACCATCATCTTGTCTATTTCCGCTGAAAGACCGCCTTCTCGGGCCATGATGATTATCGGCTGTTCGCGGTTCCGCATATCGGAAACATACACACCGTGCCATTGTTCCCTTTTATCTATCCGGTCAACGTAAACAACCAGATCTCCAAGGGTTTCGGTGAATTTTTTTTCCTGCAGTCCCTTGTCGATTTTTTCTTTAGCCAGTTGAAACAGGAGATTCTTCATGGCCACTTCACCGGCAGGAATGAGGCTGACTGAAAAAAAGCCGGTCAGCAATGATATTGCCAGGGCCAACAAAACCACGGGAGGAAGAATCTGCTTGAGGCTGATACCGCTTGCCTTGAGCACCAGTATTTCACGGTCATTTGTCAGCCGGGTGAAACCGATTATGACCCCGGTCATGCTGGCCATCGGAATAACATAAAGCAGTAAGTGCGGAAAAATATATGAAAAGAGTCTGATAAAATCACCAAACCCGATTTTAAGTTCAAGGACTATGTCAAGCAGGGGAAGAAGGCGGATAAGAAAAAATACGCAGTAGAGAATAATAAAACTTGCGAAAAAAGGGGCAAGCATCTCCGTTGCGATGTAGCTGTAGAGGAGAAGGGGGAGATTTTTAATTTCACGCATTGAGGACAGTCACAATCATGGGAACATGGTTATCACACCAGAAAAATTGAATCAGCTTGAATCTAAAACTGATCAAGAATATCGTTGATGTTTACATCGATCCAGTGTTGATCCCACCATTCAACAGGGGTGACAAATTTCCCCTGTATCATCATGCTGAAATGGAGATGATCGCCACCGGCCATCCCGGTTGCCCCCGATCGACCAATAATGGCTCCTTGGTCCACCACCTCGTCAACCTCGGTTTCTATTCGGCTCAGGTGCGAGTACAGGCTGAAAACGCCCTGACCATGGTCAAGGATTATTGTGTTGCCATAAATTCCCAGGTAATCAGCAAAAATGACCTTCCCCCTGTTAGCGGCCTTGATTTCGACGGCTGCCGTTGACGCAATATCCATCCCGAGGTGGACCTGCTTGTCAATTGCCTGTCCCTGATAATAATAGGTTCGCAGGTCAGCAAAGCCAGCCTTGGATGCCCCGGACATACGAAGGAACCGGTCTACCCACAGACGGTTGGGCTCAGAGGTACCGCACAGCTTTTTAATGGTTTCGGCATTGCGCTTTCGCACTTCGTTGTTGGTAAAGAGATATTTGTCCAGCATAGAGCCTTTCATTTCGGGGTAATACTGCTCAAATTCAGGAACCTTTGAATTGAGAAAACCGTCACTGACATTGATCTGGTCCTTCTTATAGTCGGCCTGTTTCAAGGTCATGGAAAAGACAGCCTGACCTTCGTTGCCCGCCATATCCGTGGCGACGGCCCTGCTGCTTTCGATTTTATCTGCATCCCAGTCAAGAGCAATGTAGGCAACATAGCGGTTTTCCCTGTTTGGCATCGGGTAACCTGTGAAAAAATCCCCGTTAACCTCGACGCCATTACGTTCGGATGGTTCTGAGAGGTCATAGACCACTATTCCACTGCCCCCGGGCAGTATATACCGCTGCGTATGCTCAAGGGTCACTCTCGGCATTTTTGTATCTATCACTACCGGATAACGGCCGGTGACGGTATTGCCCTTCAGAAAGCCGTTCAGTGAAAAATCCCTGGCTGTAACAACAAGATCGGCTTCACCGTCTTTCAATTTTACTTTACTGTTGTCGAACTCTGCGACACCTTCGGTCTCTGAAGGGCCGGCCCCGTAAAACCAGGTTTTGCGTTGAAATTTTTCCTGGAAAAGTTCCATGGACCGACCATTCTGTTCAATTGTTACAGCGACTGACCGAAGGCCCTGTTTGCGATCGGTCACCTGGAAGGGAATGGTTGTTTTGCGGCCGAGATACTTGATATCCGTCTTAAGCGTAACAAGAGGTTTTTCTGTTTCAAAAAGTATTATTACCGCCATGGCACCGGCTGCAATAATGATGAGCAAAAGAAAAAGAATGAATATCCTGCCGATATTGCTTTTTGATTTTTTGGGACCACCTGTTTTGAATCTTGTTTGAGAGGACATATTTATATCTCGCTGTATTTCAGATAAATATTGTTTCGTCAACCAGCCCTGCGCAGAAAATTATTCGTTCCATGAAATATCATATCGGCTGATATGCGAATCGTGGTCAGGGATAATCGTGAACTGTTTTCCAGTTTCCTTTTCAAGGGCTTCAATGTGCTGTGTTTCCTCTTCAAGCAACATGTCCGCCACATGCGGATGCACCTTGATACAAACCTTGTTTGACTGCATCCTGGGAGCTTCGCGGGTGATTTTTCGGAAAATTTCATAACATGTTGTCCTGCGGGATTTTACCGTCCCTTCTCCTTCGCAGTACATGCATGGCTCGCACATCATTTGCCGAAGGCTTTCAAGAGAACGCTTACGGGTTATTTGCACCAGGCCGAATTCTGATACTTTCAGGATGTTGACCCTGTTCTTATCTTTCTTGATTGCATCCTGAAAGGCCATAAAAAGTTCTTCCCGATGCAACTCATTCTCCATATCGATAAAGTCAACAATGATAATTCCGCCAATATTACGCAGCCTCAATTGGTAGGAAATCTCTTTGACAGCTTCCATGTTCGTCTTGAAAATGGTTTCAGACTGATCATTTTTCCCGACGAACCTTCCGGTGTTGACATCAATGACCGTGAGTGCTTCTGTTGCTTCAATTATGATATAACCGCCTGAACGAAGCCACACTTTTTTGTCAAGAGCCCGGTTAATATCCACTTCAATGCCGTACGCCTCGAAGAGAGGTATGTCCCGATCATAATAAACAACCTTGTGTTTCAGTTCAGGAGCGAACATCTGCATAAAGGAAAGCAATCTGTCGTGGACCGACTTGGAATCGATTACCAGTTCTTTCACATCCTCGGTAAACAGGTCACGCACGGAACGAAGGATCAGGTCCAGATCTTCATAAACGAGCCCACAGGTATTGGATTTTTGACAATGACACTTGATATCGTCCCAGAGGAGCAGAAGAAATTCCATATCCGCCTCAAGTTCAGCTTCAGTCGCATGTTCGGCCACCGTCCTGACTATAAAACCTGTGCCGGGGGGGCGGAGATGTTCAATTTTATCGCGCAGTTTCTGGCGAACGTCCTCATCTTCAATTTTTCTCGATATGCCGATATGATCAGTTAACGGCATAAAAACAAGGTTTCGGCAGGGCAGGGTAATATGACATGTCAGCCTCGCTCCCTTGCCGCCGATGGGCTCCTTGGATATCTGCACCAGGATGCTTTGACCTTCGTGCAACAGATTGTCGATACTTTGCTGAGTCTCGCGCTGAATATTCTGGACAGTTATGGGTGGTACCTGCAGGTTGAAGGGCTGGTCATGAACAGCAATGCGCCGTTCCAGTTCGGAGCTGGAAATAAGCACATCGTCAACATAAAGAAATCCGGCGCGTTCAAGCCCTATATCGACAAAGGCAGCCTGCATGCCCGGCAAAACCCGTACAACCTTGCCACAATAAATATTACCGACCAGGCCTTTTTCAGCCGGCCGTTCAAGATAGTATTCCAGCAGGTTGCCGCTATTGACCAGTGCTATTCGGTTTTCATAGGATGTTGCATTAATGAGAATGTCTGTATACATATCAACAGTTACTATAGGCAGTTTAATTGTGAGCAGATTTATTGAAAAAAATATAAAGTTTAATTTTATATATCAAAAAACCAAGTTTTGCCATAAGAAAGCTCAGAAAGCTGTTGGAGATCGCCCGCAGAGCAAATATTCCCGGCAGAAGCATGACCATTTGCAAAGAACAAACCTAAGATGTCGATAACCGTAATTATCCCTACCTATAACAGGGCTGTTTTTCTGGAAAAAGCTATCCTGTCCGTCGTCCGGCAGACTCTGTCCTGTGACGAGCTCATCATCGTTGACGACGGATCTGTTGACACAACCCGTCAAAAAGTTGCAAAAATCGCGAACCAGTTTTCTTTTTCTTTGGATTACTGCTACCAGAAAAACAAAGGTGCCGCAGCCGCCCGAAATAAAGGCATCGGGAAAGCTTCGTCCGACTTTATATGTTTTCTTGATTCGGATGACTGTTTTGAACCGAATAAATTATATCTTCAGTATAATGCGATGCTGGAGTCCGGGAATTTGATATCGCATACCTATGAAACATGGTACAGGCAGGGGAAACTGTTAAATCAGAAAAAGAAACACCGGCCGCGCGAAGGATTCATATTTGCAGATTGCCTGAATATGTGTGTTGTCGGGATGTCGACTGTCATGATAAAAAGAGAATTGTTTGACAAGTACGGCCTATTCGACGAACAGCTGCCATGTTGCGAAGATTATGACTATTGGCTTCGAATAAGTGTAGAGGAGAATTTTCAGCTCATACCCCGGCCACTAACTCTCAAAGACGGCGGCAGAGAAGATCAGTTGTCTGTTCGCTACAGACAGGGGATGGACAGGTATCGAATCAGGTCAATTATCAACCTGCTTGAGCAGAACAGGCTGACGAAATACCAACACCGGCTTGCAGTTACGGAACTGCATCGAAAATGCATGATTTACGGCAAGGGGTGCCTCAAGCATGGCAGGGAGGGGGAAGGGCAATTTTATCTTCAACTCCCATCCAGATACAGGTGAGTAGAACTCTGCTCATCAGGTCAGATGCCGGACCAGTTCAATCACGGTAAAATTTGTGCCTGCCGTATTGGGCGATATAAGTCATATCACCGGACCAGTCTGGTTGGATATCCTGCCGGTGATAATAAGTCGCGCCTCCGGTAAAATCATCTGAAGCCATTGCATACAGCGCCGACTTCATGCATTCCAGGAACGCTTTCGGTTCCGTCGGGACGTAGGTGTTTTTTTGAAATGTCCAGCTGAACTGGTAGGGTGCTATAACGACCTCTTCAAGGCTCTGCTTTCTTTCCATTGCCCTGTTCAAGGTAACATGTGCGACTGCAAGCTGCCCGATTCTTGCCTCACCGCGTGCCTCATGGTACACGTTCAATGTAAGCCAGAGCAGCCCTTCAAGAAATCCTATTGTCATAATCGAATAAAAAAATATCAAAAAGCGGTTAAATCTGTTTGGCCGTTTTTTTTACTTTATGGCAAAAAATAAAAATCAAGCCTTTCCGTTTAAAAAATTCATTCATTGTTACTTTACCACAACTATTCGTTAAAAAAAAAGCTGAACTTGTCTTCCAGGACTGTGAATTCTTCCCATTTTGCTCCAGTCATATACATCTCTTTTGAAAAATAAAAAAAAATTGCAAAAATTTTGAATGACCAATCAGTGTTTTTTATACTTATTTTCAAAAGTTACACAGAATGAATCATAAATATAGTAAAGTTTTGTGCTTGAAAAATTTTTTTTTTACGATAATAATACTGCTCTTGTCTTTTTTTCCAATGACTCTGAAAACGATTAATGTGTTCAAAATCAGTAGGGAAAACTGTACCCTACTGGGCAGATATATTCGATTTAAATATTTAGCCAATGTGAGGAGAATAAATGAGTGCTAAGATTATTAGCGGTACGGAAACGGCCAAAGCCATCCGTGAGGAGTTGAAAACAGAGGTCGAAGAACTCAAGAAAAAGCATAAGATTGTCCCCGGCCTTGTTACCATTCTCGTCGGCGAAGATCCGGCTTCTCAATCTTATGTTGCAGCCAAAAACAAAACGGCTCATGCTCTTGGTATCCATTCAGAACAGGTTACTCTTCCTGCTGAAACCAGTGAAAAGGAACTCCTCGACCTGGTTGAAAAGTATAATAATAATGACAAAATTCACGGTATTCTTGTTCAATTGCCTCTGCCGAAACATATTGACGAGGCCAAGGTGCTTTATGCCATTGATCCCAAAAAGGATGTAGATGGATTTCACCCCGTTAATGTCGGCAAAATGGTGTTGGGTGAGCAGTGTTTTCTCCCCTGTACACCTCATGGAGTGCTTGAACTTCTGCAGAGGGCCGGTGTTGAAACCAGCGGAGCAGAAGTTGTCGTTGTCGGCCGCTCCAATATTGTCGGCAAGCCAGTCGCCAACCTGATGCTGCAAAAACGTCCGTCCGGTAACGCGACGGTAACCCTCTGCCATACCCGCACTAAAAATATGGACTTTCACACCAGGCGTGCAGATATTTTAATAGTTGCAGCCGGTGTTGCCAACATGATCAAGGCTGATCAGGTGAAAGAGGGCGTGGTAGTCATTGATGTCGGCGTTAACCGTATCGGCATGTCCGACAGCGGCAAGGCAATTCTTGCCGGTGATGTGGATTTTGACTCGGTCAAGGAGAAAGCCGCGGCTATCACTCCAGTCCCTGGCGGGGTAGGGCCCATGACCATTACAATGCTTATGAAAAATACAGTCCAGTCCGCTAAACAGCATGCGGGGCTGGTATAAATTAGATACTTGAATCTGGAAATCGGTTCATCTCGCTGATTACCGAATTCCATCCTCTGACCTCAGCTCAGGAGACCAAATTATGGCTAAGTCACATGGATGCGATAGCTGCAATGAAATAACAGGCGCTTCAACACTTGACCTGCTGAATCAGGACCTTGCCAAGCAGGTTCGCACAGCATATGACCGGCTTGAGGACCGTGGAATGTCCGCCTGCCTTTTCGGATCCGGCGGCACATGCTGCAAAATATGCAACATGGGGCCATGTCAGATTATTGATGGCGTCGATACCATGCTCGGTATTTGCGGAGCAACTGCGGATACGGTTGCCGCCCGCAACTTTGCCCGGATAATAGCTGCCGGTACGGCTTCTCATACCGATCACGCCCGGGAAATGGTAAGGGGTTTTATTGCAACTGCCAAGGGACAGACACCTCATGAAATAAAAGATATTGATAAACTGCATAAAATGGCAAAACTTTTCGGCATAGAAACCGAAGATCGCGACAAGAACGAAATCGCGGTTGAACTGGGTGAAAAAGCCCTTGCTGAGTTCGGCCAGCAGGAGAGCACGCCGTTGACAATGCTGAAGCGTGCGCCGAAAAAACAGCAGAACATCTGGAAAAAAGTTGGTGTTGAGCCCCGGGGCATCGATCGTGAAGTTGTTGAAATGATGCACCGTACCCATATGGGCGTTGACCAGGATTATAAAAACATCATGCTGCAGGGTGCCAGATGTGCCCTGGCTGACGGATGGGGGGCGTCAATGCTTTCCACAGAGCTGACCGATATTATGTTCGGTACACCGGTACCAAAAAGAGCGATTGTTGACCTGGGCTGCCTCAAGGAAGATCATGTCAATGTCACCGTACACGGTCATGAACCGCTTCTGGCTGAATCTCTCTGCCTGGCGGCGGAAGAAGATGATATGCTTGAACTGGCAAGAAAAGCAGGCGCCAAGGGAATCAACCTGGCCGGAGTCTGCTGCACTGGTAATGAGATCCTCATGCGCCGTGGAATCCCGGTAGCCGGTTCCTTTATCCAGCAGGAAATGGTTCTTGCCACCGGCGCGGTGGAAGCTATGGTTGTTGATGTCCAGTGTGTCATGCAGTCGTTAGCCCAGGTGGTCAAGGAAATGCATACCGACATAATTACCACCAACTACCGGGCAAAAATGCCGGATGCCCTGCATATACAATTTGAAGAGCACGATGCGATGAATTCCGCCAAAAAAATTCTCAGGCAAGCCATCGGCAATTTCAAAAAACGCGGCAATCATTACATTCCCGAAGATAAGAAATTTGATGTAGTCGTCGGCTTCAGCCACGAAACGATCAATTATATGCTCGGCGGAAGGTTCCGTGCATCGTATCGTCCCCTCAATGATAATATCATTAATGGCCGAATCAAAGGTGTTGCAGCTATTGTCGGCTGTGAGCACTATAAGTATGCCGATGACGTTCATTTTAAAATTGCCAAGGAACTGATTAAAAACAACGTGCTGGTCCTGGCCACCGGCTGCGCTGCGTCCGCCCTCGGGCGACGAGGAATGATGCGTCCTGAAGCCGCAGCGGAATATGCAGGTCCCGGCCTGGCCGAGGTTTGTGAGACTGTGGGTATCCCCCCGGTTCTGCACGTCGGTTCCTGTGTTGACAACAGCCGTCTGCTGATCGCCCTGACGGAAATGGTCAATGAAGGCGGACTCGGTGAAGATATCTCCGAGCTGCCTGCCTGCGGAACGGCGCCGCTTTATATGTCGGAGAAAGCTGTTGCCATTGGCCAGTATTTTGTCAGCTCCGGCGCACATGTCGTTTTCCAGAATTTGCCCACAAGCGGAGGTAAAAAGTTCAACGATTTTCTCCTTAAAGGAATGACCGAACTGTATGGCGCCTGCTGGGACGTGGAAGAGGACCCCATCAAGCTTGCCCATAAGATGATCAAGGCAATCGATGAAAAACGCGAGGCGCTTGGCATCAACAAAAAACAGGATCGTATTTTGTATGACATGGCAATGCGCCGGGAACTTGAAGGTAAGGCATTGCCTGGAATGGGTTGCGGCGGAGAGGGAGATAAACACTGATTTACAGCCCGACCCGGCTTGAAATGATGTTAACAACGAGGATTCCACTTTGGAGCCTCTTGAGGAATTTGTTCAGTAAGGAGGATTGATGAAATCGGGGAGCCATCTTGAGCGGGTGCTTGCCAGCGGTAATTTTGCCGTTACCGGTGAGCTTGGTCCGCCGAAAAACAGTGACCCGGAAGTGGTCAGGAAAAAAGCCCGGTTATTAAAAGGGAATGTTGATGCTGTTAACATTACCGATTGCCAGACAGCCATAGTGCGAATGTCAAGCATAGGTGCCGGACTTATCACCCAGTCAGAAGGTGTTGAACCGGTTATCCAGATGACCTGCCGGGACCGAAACCGGATCGGCATGCAGAGCGATCTGCTTGCAGCTTCTTCCATGGGACTCAAAAACCTGTTGTGCCTCACCGGAGACCACCAGAAATTCGGCAACCATCCCGGTTCAAAAGGCGTCTTTGACATGGATTCAATCCAGATGCTCGGCATGGTCCGGAGCATGCGGGACGAGAAAAAATTTCAGTGCGGGGAGGACATCAAAGGCGCAGCGCCAAAATTCTTCCTGGGCGCAGCGGCAAATCCTTTCGCCTATCCGTTCGAGTTCCGGGCGGTCCGTTTAGGTAAAAAAGTAGCCAGCGGGGCTGATTTTACCCAGACCCAGATTATTTATAACGTTGAAAAATTTGCCAGATTCATGGACATGGTCCGGGATCTGGGACTTGATGAGAAATGCTATATTCTTGCCGGGGTAACCCCGCCCAAGTCACTTGGCATGGCAAGATATATGAAAAATTTTGTTCCGGGTATGGACGTAACCGATGAGGTTATCAACCGTATGAAAGGAGCAAAAAACCAACAGCAGGAAGGTATCAACATCGCGGTTGATATCATCAACCAGGTCAAGGAAATCAAGGGTGTGGCAGGCGTCCACATCATGGCCATCGAATGGGAAGATGCCGTGGCTGAAATAGTCGGCAAGGCAGGCCTGCTGCCGCGACCGGCCATTGACCAGGCTGATGCGGAAGAGGCTGTTCAGCCTGTTGGCGAGACAATTACCGTACGGGCCGAAGCTGACAATCTGCTCTCCCGGGCCCGCGCAGAAGCTGAAAAGTTAATCGCCGCAGCCCGCCAGGAAGCACAGGCTATCAAGATGCAGGCTACTTCAGGTACCCCTGGTGCTCAAATTGTAAAAACAACGGAAACTGTTGCAATAGATATTGATGATGCTGGAGAACACGAGATGAATGAAAAGGAACGTCAAATGGCGTTGGAATCTGTCAAACAAGGATTGGATGCCTTAAAGAAAGCTTACGGCCTGAGTGACGAACAGTTTGAGGCACTGGTCAACTTTGCCGGGGCAGAGGCTATTCTGAAAAAAGAGCCGGCCTCGAAGGTAAGTATACCGGCAAAGGTGGAAACTGCTCATGTTGCAGAGCCGACTGCAGACAAGGCAGCGGCTGAAGCCAAAGCTGCGGCTGAAAAGAAAGCTAAAGAGGAAGCAGCTGCCAAGGCTCAGGCAGAAGCAGAGGCTAAAGTAAAAGCTGAAGCGAAAGCTGCGGCTGAAAAGAAAGCCAAGGAAGAAGCAGCTGCCAAGGCTCAGGCCGAAAAGAAGGCTAAAGCAGAAGCAACGGCCAAAGCGGATACTGACACAGCAAGAGCAGCTGTCGGGCAGAAAAAACAGGAGGCGCCTAAAAAGAAGGCAAAGCCGGCTCCGGCAGGTCTTGCTGCTCCTGAACTTGCAGTTGAAAGCGTACCTTTTGCAGACAGGGCCGCTAAGGTTCCCGCATCTTCTTACAAGGTGAACTACAGCGGTTCTATCCGGGAAACAAAACTGGGCAACGGTGATAATATTGTGACTGTTGGCGGTTCGAGTGTTCTTCCTTTTCACCTGTTTGAGGGAGATATGCCGAGAAAGCCGCTGATAGCTATGGAAATCCAGGACATAAAACCGGACAACTGGCCGGCTACCTTGACCCAGTATTTTGATGACGTTCTGGATAACCCGGCAGCATGGGCTAAAAAATGCGTGAACGAGTATAATGCCGATGCCCTGAACATATACCTGGTCGGCACCGACCCCAATGGCATGAACAGGAAGGCATCGGAAGCTGCCAAGGATGCCGCTGCCGTTATTGATGCTGTAGATGTGCCGATTATTGTATGGGGTTGCGGCAACAACGAAAAAGATACCGAAACCCTGCGTGAAATCACCTCGATCATCGGGGATAAAAAGGTCTGTCTCGCCCCCCTGGAAGACGCCAATTACCGTGCTGTCGGCGCTACCGCAATGGCATTTCAGCATCCGATGGTCGCCGCATCGCCGATTGATGTCAACCTGGCCAAGCAGTTAAACATTCTGCTGGAAAATCTCGGCGTGCCGCTTGATACCGTCATGATGGATCCGTCAATCGGAGCCCTCGGTTATGGTATCGAATACACGTATTCGGTCATGGAGAGGATTAGAATAGCCGCCCTTACCCAGAAAGACGAAAAATTACAGGTACCGATTATCTGCAACCTTGGCAGGGAAGTCTGGAAGACCAAGGAAGTTGGATTGCCTACCGATGAAACACTGGGCGATCAGGAGCGTCGCGGTATAATGATGGAGGCGATTACAGCCAGCTGTATGCTGCTTGCGGGTGGCGAAGTCCTGATTATGCGTCATCCGAAAGCCATCAATATGACAAAATCCCTGATCAAAGGCCTGATGGCCTGATCAGCGAAATATTTTTAACACGTTAACGAGAAGCAATACAAGGGAGTTATCTCAATGTCGAAGATCATCTGTTCCGCAGCTATACGTGGCGCCAAGAAAATCATTGACATGGCTGAAGAGACCTATGAAGAGGCCTTGAAAAAGTACGGTGCAGACCAGGAGGTCGCATTTCCGAACACAGCCTATTTTCTGCCAATTATTTATTCCATGCTTGGAGCAAAAGTTGAAAAAATTGGTGACATGAAGGATATTTTTCAGGAATGCCGCAAGCTGCTTCCTCCGGTTGTTACGGAGGATATCTGGCTTCCGTACCTGGCTCCGGCACTGGACGCCGGTATGGCCACGTTTTTTGCCGAAGAAATGTACGAGGCCATCAGATATCTTAATGATCCTTCCTTTTACACGAAAACAGAGGACCCGACGGCGGAGAATATCTGGCTCGGAGCTGCCGATGACGTTATCTTCAGAAAGCGCGGTGTAGAGTTTGTCGATGGAACTGCACCAGGATTCGCTGCCATCATGGGAGCACCGCCGAACAAGGAAATCGCCAGCAAGATTGCCCTGGAGCTGCAGGAAAAAAATCTCTATATTTTTATGCATGACCAGACCAACGGTGTCCGCATGCCTGACCTGCTGGTGGACAATGATGTTCAGGTCGGCTGGAACACCCGGCTGGTCCCATTCGGGCCGACATACACGTCTGCTGTTTTTGCCATCGGTTTTGCCTGCCGGGTCGCCATGGCTTTCGGCGGTATCAAGCCTGGTGACTTCAGTGGCAACCTGATCTACAACAAGGATCGTACCTTCGCCTTTGTCATGGCGTTCGGCCCGGTCAGCGACGAATGGTATGCCAATGCTGCAGGAGCGATCAACTGGGGCTTTCCAACCATTTCAGACTATGACATACCCGAGGTGCTCCCCA
>Ga0224507_10000214_pt1 | contig 22923 bp, 16 predicted proteins | sample SF_Jan12_sed_USG_3_FD_170159 | JGI IMG/M metagenome (GOLD analysis project Ga0224507, IMG submission 170159) | Sediment microbial communities from San Francisco Bay, California, United States - SF_Jan12_sed_USGS_13 | ecosystem: Environmental > Aquatic > Marine > Sediment | place: USA... | reverse complement strand
CTTTTCTCAGCTTTATCATCTGGGGGTTTATTTTTACGCCACCAAATACAACAGTTGAGCTCAGGGGTAAGTACTTACCATAGGTTGTAACGCTCTCTTCTATTTGTGCTGCGAGTTCCCGGGTAGGCGTTAAAATAAGAGCGCGTGCTTGATTGGCTTGGGCGCGTTCGCCTTGGGATAGCAGCTCTAATAGCGGTAGTGTAAACCCGGCGGTTTTACCTGTACCTGTTTGGGCTGCAGCCATTACATCTTTGCCTTGAAGTACGGCTGGTATTGCCTGAAGTTGAATGGGGGTAGCGGTTTCGTAACCGTGTTCGGTCACGGCTTTTAAGATAGGGGCGGATAAGCCTAAGGAGGAAAAACTCATAGATGATCTCTTTTTATTGATTCTGGAGCGCCATGTTGGCGGGGCATGTAGCTTACAGTATATGCCTGTTTGGCGCTACGAAGAGGCACCAAGAAATTGACACATTGCTTAGATTAGCGGCCTTTAGCGAAATTTAATGTAGGTATATTATCTTCTGTTATATAAATCAATCAAAATATCCCGCATAACCTGTGTAGCTGGGCCGGCAGCATCGGGTGATGCCAGTGTGAGATAAATTTGGATGCGGCGCTCAGCTCTGGTTGAAAGGTTTAATGTTTTTAGTTGTCCTGTTTTAATAAATGGCTCGGCCAGATGAGAGGGAATAAATGCGAAACCTAAGCCCCGAATGAGTGCCTGAATAGAATGACTAAAATGGGTGACGGTTAGTCGCTGTTCTGAGCCCAGCCAGCCAGTATCCTGATTTCGTTTTACACCTGAGTCTCTTACTACAATTTGCCTGTGTTGTTTTAAATCCTGATCGGTTAAATCACGTTTTCCTCGGCAAAGCGGATGATTGGTTTGGGCAACCGGAACCATGTTAACGGAATCTATTGGTTGGCCAAGGAATCCCGGAGGTGTTTGGCCTGATAATACAATATTTGCTTTTTTCTCTAGTAATAACTCAGCAGTGCCGGATAAAGTACTTTCGAGCAGTACAATTCGGGTGTGGGGTGCCTGTTCTGTAAACCTGTCTATGGAATTGAAAAGAGGTTCCATATCGATAATCGAATCAAGACCAATGATGACTTCAGCTTCCCATCCCTGAGCTAAGCAGTTGGCTGTTTGTTCAACCTCATAGGCGTGATTGAGTAGCTGGCTAGCACGTCGGTAAAGGACTTTGCCTTCCTCTGTCATTACCGCTTTTCGTCCATTGAGGCTTAATACAGGTGCGGGTAGTTGCTCTTCCAGCTTTGCAATAGCGTAGCTGATGCTCGACTGGCTTTTGCTAAGGACCTCAGCTGCTTTAGCAAATGAACCTTCATCAACTACAGCTTTAAATGTTGCCCACTGATCTAGCGTGACTTTTGGAAGTTTCATTTGCTAAATCTTCGCCTAAGCCTTTGTCTAAACTTAAGCAAAGGGTCAAATAAACCGATAGTCATCATCTAAAAATCCTTAATATCAATCGAAAAAATCGTTTATTCTTATTGTAGTCTTGAAGTATATGTTTAGTAAATCTAAAAACATTTGGTGATGTTATTTGGCAAAGTAAAGCGAGGGTTAAAACATGTATCGAACAGTAAGCAGAATATTAACTGCACGGCCGGCTTCCGATGGTGCTGGTGTGAAGCTTAATCGCGTATTTGGTGGCGATCGAACCAATAAAGAATTCGATCCATTTTTGATGCTGGATGAATTTGGTTCTGACGAGGCATCAGATTATATTGCTGGTTTCCCATCGCATCCCCATCGTGGATTTGAAACGGTGACTTATATGCTAAATGGAAAAATGTTGCATGAGGACCATTTGGGGAATCAGGGTTTACTAAATGGTGGCGATGTTCAATGGATGACGGCTGCTCGCGGTATTATTCATTCAGAAATGCCTCAGCAGGAAGAGGGTTTGATGCGTGGTTTTCAGTTGTGGGTAAATTTACCATCTAATGAAAAAATGAAAGATCCCTATTATCGGGATATTGAGACAAAAGATATTCCTGAAGTGGAATTTGATGGCATTAAAGTAAGAGTGATCGCGGGTGATGTTGTTTTGCATGATAAAACCTTAAAAGGCGCGGTTAATGGTTTGTCCACCGAGCCGGTGTATCTTGATGTTCATATGCCAGAGAATTCAGTAGTGGAAATTCCCGTGACCGATGGGCATACAGCACTGGTGTATGTGTACGAAAATGAGGTGATGGTTGCTGACGATGAAACGGTTTTAAAAGCGTTTAGCGTTGCTTCGTTTAGTCGCGAAGGTAAAGTGAAGGTGACTAGCAAATTGTCTGCGCGGTTTTTACTTTTGTCTGGTAAACCTATTGGTGAGCCGATTGCTCAATATGGGCCGTTTGTAATGAATACGCCTCAAGAAATTGATCAGGCGATTCAGGATTATCGTGATGGGAGTTTGACGTCATAATTTTTGATAATAACTATTAGAATAAAATGTCCTTTGCGACTTTATGTCGCACGGGTATTTGGTAAGTTAAATTAGCTGTTAAAATGGATTGAATTATCAAAAGCAAGTTGATAAGAAGTTTGGGATAAATGAACATTGTCTAAATGAAATCCAGGTTTTGCTTGGCCATTTTCATCTGAAGTAATTGAATAAGTGTTTATAAATATAATGCTGTCTATTCTCTCACAGCAGTGTTTTAACGACAGATTTAGATGCCTAATTATTTCGATTCGTTTTTTTTGGTTGTCACTTAACTTGGTGTTTTCTATTACAATTGGCGCGGGAATGCCAAGCAAATAAGCAGAGATATTTTTTGAATTTGCCGTCACTCTAATATACTCGACGTATTGTGAAGCCATACTTTTGCATATGGAAATTAGATTGCTTTCATTGTCATTTAGTTGAAGTATAATCCCTTCGTTTTCCCTGCAGTCAATTTCCCCTATATTAAATGCAACGGCGCTATTATCTGGGATGCTTTCAATTGCTCGTTTGAACGAAAACTTGAATTCATTTTCGTGTGGGTTTATCAAATGCCATATTTTACAGCCTATAATTAATCTGGTTTCGCTGAAATATTTTTCTCCTTTAATGTTTAGTAATTGACGATTGTTGGCTAATGTATGGCTGTCTCCAATAAAGTATATTTCTTTTAGTCCATTTTTGTTTTTTGGATCAATTGTTTTACAAAGAGCATTCAAGTAATCACAATAAGCTTTCGTAAAGTTATTTCTTTCATCAGGTAAATTTTCCTCTGGAGGATGGGCGGAAAGTGACAGGTATTTTTGTGTGCTATTTTTGTCGCCGCTTAGCCAAAAGAAAATCGCGTTGTATATGTGCAAGTCTGCGTTGTCGACTGCATTTTCCAAAGGCATATGCTTTTTTAATAAAGCAGAAATTCGTGGGTAGTCTTGTAGGCATGAAAAACAAGAGCATAGGTTTACTATAACGGCCCTGTCTTTTGGTTTTGTTGTTAAGGCGGACTGAAAGTGTGGTACGGCCTTGTTAACTTTTCCTATTGCTAAAAGGCATATGCCTAAACCAGCATGCGCGTCAAAATTTAATGCGTCGGACAGTAATGCATTTTTGTAATGTGAAATTGATTTCTCATATAATCCTTCGCCACGGTAAATATTCCCTAGAGATGTATCAACTTGATAAATATCTGGGTATTTTTCCTTTAGGGCTAATAAATATTGAGTTGCCATTTCCACTTTTCCTGAGGAATACCAGGCTCGAGAAATATTTAAGTGCGCCATGATATAAGTAGGGGAAGTATTAATGGCTTTTTGAAAGTAGCTGGCAGCTAATTCAAATTGATTTAAATCGAAATGACATAGCCCCAGTGTATTGATAATGCCAGTTTCATTCGGACTTAATATTAACGCCTTGTTGCAAAAAAATATTGCCTCATCGGTTCTGTCAATTTTTCTTAATAGAATTGAGATATTGCTGTAGCTCTCGATTTGATTTGGATCAAGTGAAAGCGCTGTAAAGTAAGCTTCTTCAGCGGCTCTGTTATCACCCAACTCAACGAGTATATTACCTTTAGTGTTAAAGAATTGAGGGTAGGGTGTGATGTTGATGGATGAATTGATAAATTCTAGCGCGTTATTTAGATCCCCTTTTTCACAACGTATAATGGCCAATAAATGCATGACGTCCTGATTGTCAGGGTCCAGCATATAAGCTCCGGTCGCAATTTGCTCGGCTTCACGTAAATTTCCCGCATTAAGTTGCCGGATAGCTTCATCATATTGTGAGTGAATTATATTCAAACTGTATCGCCGATTAGTTGTTAACTAATTTATTTATACATAAAATACGCCAATTTTGAAAAACTAGATGAGCCAACTTAAGTCTTATATTGTAAATGTGTCGATTGATTTCAGATGGAGCTTAAGTGTGTTTCTTATAATCAGAGCTTTAAGTTTATACGCCCGATCTGATCGATGGGGTTTCAGTAACAAAAAAAGCCCCTGCTAAAATAGCAGGGGCTTTTTTATTTTACAGTCGCTCTTTAAGTCTACTTAAGGCGCTTTAGGCGCTCGACTTGAACGTTTTCGTTCATTCTCTGTCAGTAATTTCTTACGAATGCGAATGAAGTGTGGTGTTACTTCTACCAATTCATCATCATCGATAAATTCCAATGCCTGTTCAAGTGATTGGCGAATTGGTGGTGTTAAGTCCATAGCTTCATCAGTACCGGATGCGCGAACGTTGGTTAATTGCTTTGCTTTGAGTGCGTTAACAACCAAGTCATTCGAACGATTGTGAATGCCGATTACCATGCCTTCATAGACTGCGTCGTTATGGCTCAAGAACATACGGCCTCGCTCTTGAAGATTCCACAATGCGAAACCAACTGCCTTACCAATTGCGTTGGAAACAAGTACGCCGTTAGTTCGTAGGCCAAATGTGCCTTTTTTCATTGGCCCATAATGGTCGAATACGCTGTACATCAAACCACTGCCTTGAGTAGAGGTTAAAAACTCTGTACGAAAACCAATTAATCCACGAGAAGGAATAATAAAGTCCAAACGAACGCGACCTTTTCCGTCTGGAACCATATTTTTTAGGTCGCCACCGCGCATGCCAAGTTTTTCCATAACCGTACCTTGATGTTGCTCTTCAACATCGGCAGTCAATTGCTCGTAAGGTTCTTGCTTTACACCGTCAACTTCTTTGATGATGACTTCAGGTCGGGAAACGCCTAGCTCAAAGCCTTCGCGACGCATGTTTTCGATTAAGATAGAAAGATGTAATTCACCACGGCCAGAAACGCGAAATTTATCAGCTTCGCCGCCTTCATCAACGCGTAGTGCAACGTTGGTTAATAGCTCTTTTTCCAATCGGTCACGAATATTTCGTGAAGTAACATATTTACCATCCTGACCAGCCATTGGTGAGTTGTTAACCTGAAAGGTCATGCTCACAGTTGGTTCATCCACTGACAATGGTGGTAAAGCTTCTACATTATTTGGATCACATAATGTGTCGGAGATATTCAATGGGTCAACACCGGTGAATACGATAATGTCACCGGCTGTTGCTTCTGGTACTTCAACACGATTCAGTCCGTGGAAACCCATGATAGTTAAAATTCTTGCATTACGTTCCGCGCCATCAGCACCGACAACTTTAACTTGAGTATTTGTTTTTATTTTACCGCGATTGACTCGGCCTATACCCATTAAGCCAACATAACTGTTGTAATCAAGTGCGCTGACCTGCATTTGAAATGGGCCCTCGGTGTCAAGTTTAGGTGCTGAAACATGACTTACAATAGTTTCAAGCAACGGCGTCATGTCACCTTCGCGAACGTCATCAGTAAGGCCAGCATAACCATTTAAGGCCGATGCATATACAACTGGGAAGTCTAGCTGTTCGTCAGTTCCACCTAGGCGATCAAATAAATCAAATGTTTGATCCAATACATAGTCGGGACGTGCACCAGGGCGATCAATTTTGTTGATAACAACAATTGGGCTAAGACCCATGTCGAAAGCTTTTTGAGTAACAAATCGTGTTTGAGGCATAGGGCCGTCAACAGCGTCAACCAAGAGCAATACGCAATCAACCATGGAAAGTACGCGTTCTACTTCGCCACCAAAATCAGCATGGCCAGGGGTGTCTACGATGTTTATTCGGTAGCCGTTCCAGGTGATAGCCGTATTTTTTGCGAGAATGGTGATGCCACGTTCTTTTTCAATGTCGTTGGAGTCCATTACGCGTTCTTCTGCGTCTCCTCGTGACTCTAATGTGCCCGAGAATTGCAGAAGTTTGTCAACGAGTGTGGTTTTCCCGTGATCGACGTGGGCAATGATTGCTATGTTGCGAAGTTTTTCCAGATTGCTCATGATGGTTTGCTTTTTGGTTGGTAATTTTAAATCCCGTCGTAACCCAGAAAAATCAGTTGGATCGCAATCTTATCGCGAAGGACGTATGCCTTTGCTCTAAATTTACGCCCAACTGATGTTTCTAGGCGTTATTCGACGAGTACAATGTGGTTCGTTTTGCCTTGGTCTAGCATTGGCGGGATTCCAAACCTTCGTAAAAAGAGGCGCATTCTAACGATTTATACGGCTTTGAGCAAAAGATATCGGCAAAAATTGTATGAAAAGTAGCAGATTTAATGGGTTTTATGAACGAGGAGGCTAGAGGCCGGAGAATTGTAGTGCCTGCTGAGCTTCCTTCATGCCCTGACTTGCTGCTTTTTCAATCCAATGGTAGGCAAGTTTTTGGTTTAATTTGGTTCCTATGCCTGATTGATACATTCGACCCAGTTGGTATTGCGCTGAGGCGTCATTTTGGTCCGCCGCAGATAGATACGCTAGAAAGGCCTTTTCATAACTCCTTGGTATGATATCGCCCGTTTCATAGATTTTTGCTAGCGTAATAAGTGCGGGTGAAAATGATTGATTTGCCGATTTATGCAGCCACTCTAACCCTTGCTGGTTATCTGAAGTCGTATTTTTTTGTAGATAAGTTAGCGCAAGAGCAAGTTGAGCGGCTTTATCTCCATTTTCAGCCTGGACACGATTTTTGTAACCGCTATCTGTAAAAAGAGAAAGGGCTGTTTTCGCCGCTTTAATATTTTGTCGGGCGGCGGCGGCAAAGTAGAAAATGGCTTTCTTGTTATCCCTCTCTACAACATTTCCCGTCATGTATTGGTTGCCTAATTGATACAAGGCGCGTGGGTGATTTTGGTTGGCTGCCAAGTTTAACCAATAGTACGCCTGTTGCTCGTCTGTGGCGGTTTTAAAGCCCAGCAAATAGCGCATTCCTAGTTCGTACTGTTGTTCTGAATCACCGAGTAATGCGGAATCAGTTATATTGCCAAATTGTTTAACTTGCTGTTTTTTATTGCTTTCATTGGCAATGGTGTCTAGTTTTTTGTTTGCTTTTTGGTGTTCGTTATCGGCAGCCTTGCTGTACCATTCTCTGGCTTTATCCAGGTTTTTTTTGATTACGTCATTGCCTTTAAAATACATGCTGGCGAGCTGATATTGTGCATCGGCATGGTCTGCTTTGGCCGCTTTTGTTAACCAGAGATATGCTTTTTTTAGGTCTAGCGGGGCATTTTTGCCGGTTGTGTATGCATTACCTAATTTGTATTGTGCTTCAACTTTGCCTGCCCTTGCCAGTTTTAAGTTTTTTTCTAAAAAGAGTTGTTGAGCCGTCTTTTTTTGTTTAGTTTTTTGGGCTCTTTTTCTTTCTTCGTTTCGAGCGGGAAGGGCTTTAAGCGCTTGTTTAGCTTGTTTGTGATTTTGGTTTGCTGCCTTTTTAAGCCATTTTATTGCCGTTGTTTGATTTTTTTTAGCGCCTATTCCTTTCTGAAACATAAGCGCAAGTTCGTATTGTGCTTGTTTGTGATCTTGTTTGGCGGCTTTTTGATACCATTTTCTTGCTTCTGAAGTTTTTTGTTTGGTACCCAGGCCAAATCTGAGGATATTTGCATAGTGGTACTGTGCATCAGGTTCGCCTGCAATGGCGCGCTTTTCTAGCCAATATTTAGCTTTCTTATAGCTTTTTTGCTCGTAGTACAAAATGCCAAGTTGGTACTGGGCTTTTGCGTGAGATTTATTTGCGGCTTTTTTATACCACTTTATTGCTTTGTTTATATCTCGTTTAACCCTAGTGCCGGTCTCATAACGGCGGGCTTGTTGATAATCAGATGCGGCGCTACTGGTCTTTAGGTTTGAAGAGGATGCAGACGTAATGGCAAACGCAGACGTATTTGCCAGCATTAAAATGCAGCAAAGTAGTAGGGTGGAAATAATCTGGTTTGCTTTAATTGGTTGGTCCATTGGTATGTTCTTTTTGTGTTAGGCGTAATATATCAAGTTATGTGCCGTGTGATTATTAAAAGTATAGAAGCTTTAGAGCGAACCTACGAAAATATGGCAGTGTCTATTATTAAACTTATAGTAGCGTTATTTATTCGTATTATTTCTATTTATAGGGCTCGGTAAATTTGCAGGACTTTTGCGGGCATACTTTTTCAGATCCATTACGCTTACTTGTTTTGACGGTTAAAATTGGCCATTTACACTCCGGACATTTCTGATCAATAGGCGTATTCCATACGGCGTAACTGCAACCAGGATAACCTGAGCAGGAATAAAATACTTTCCCGTGACGTGACAGACGTTTAAGTATTGATCCTTTTTTGCATTCGGGGCACTTGATGCCGGTATTGTCAGGTTTTTCTAGCGGCTCTATGTGTTTACAGTCAGGATAATTGCTGCAACCAACAAATTTACCGAACTTCCCCTGCTTTATTATTAGCTTAGACTGGCAGGCAGGACACGAGCTACCTTCAACTACTTCGGCTTCATTTGAAGCGTCTTTGTCATCGCCCAGGTTGCGGGTGTAATCGCATTCAGGATACGTTGTACAACCGATGAATTGGCCGAGACGACCAAGGCGTATGGAAAGTGGTTTGCTACATTTAGGGCATTTTTCATTTATTATTTCTTGTGTAGCATCTTTGCGGTCGACTGTTTCGGTTTTGTCCCTGACTAGGTCGCTGAATGGCTTCCAGAATTCGTGCATAAGCGGAATCCATTCTTTTTCACCGCACGACACGGCATCGAGCTTATCTTCCATTCTGGCAGTAAAACTGTAGTCCACATACCGTGTAAAATGCCGCGTGAGAAATTTATTAACCACACGACCAACGTCGGTGGGATAAAAGCGTTTTTTATCTACTTCGACATATTCTCTGTTCTGCAAGGTCGAAATAATAGAAGAGTAGGTTGATGGACGACCAATGCCGTGTTCTTCAAGCGACTTAACCAGGCAGGCCTCAGAAAAACGTGTTGGTGGTTCACTGAAAAGCTGTTCTCGTCGAATTTTTAAAAGGTTAACTTTATCTCCTTCTTTTAGCGTGGGTAATATGCGTCCATTATCTTCATCTTCTATCTCGTCGTCTTCACCTTCAATGTAAACAGGCATGAAGCCTGGAGTGCTCACAGTATAGCCTGTTGCTTGAAAAATGCCTTGAACGGCGTCAAAATTCAGGCAAATGGAATCAATCGTTGCGGAAATCATTTGGCAGGCGATAGTTCGCTTCCAGATCAGTTCGTATAACTTGAACTGCTCTGGGGTTAGTTTCTTTTTAATCGCAGTTGGGACAATGTTCGGTGATGTCGGACGAATTGCCCCTTGTGCTTCCTGAGTGTTTTTGGGTTTTGTCTGATAAGCAGGTGGTAACTCGGGCAGTGATTCTGCGCCATATTTTAAGGCAATATATTCACGAATATCATCGACCGCTGCTTGTGACAGATGCGTAGAATCAGTGCGCACATAACTGATTAAACCAACTTCGCCGTTTCCTGTGTCGATGCCGTCATAAAGTTGTTGAGCTACACGCATGGTACGAAGAGCTGTAAAAGCCAGTTTGCGTGATGCCTCCTGTAGCAATGTAGATGTAACAAAAGGCGCAGCAGGATTTCGATGTATTTGTTTTTTCTCTACTTTCGAAACCGTCAGTTTGCCTTTGGTTAATATGCTAAGTGTTGTTTCAATTGCATCGGCATCATCTGCGTTATTAACGCTAAATTGAGTTAGGTCTGTGGTTTGATAACGAATCAGCTTAGCGGAAAAATTTTGTTTTTTTGCGCTAAGGTCCGCTTCTATCGGCCAGTATTCTTTTGCATCGAATGTTTCAATTTCTTGTTCACGCTCTACAATCATCCGCAATGCAGAGCTTTGAACGCGATCGGCTGAAAGGCCGCGGCGAATTTTTTTCCATAATAGGGGGGATAAACTGGAGCTAACAAGATAATCGAGAGCGTCTCTGGCTTGTTGGGCGTTAATCATTTCGTAGGAAAGGTTACGAGGGTTTTCAATTGCGCTCAGGATCGCAGGTTTGGTGATTTCGTGGAAAACAATACGTTTGACCGTTTTGCCTTCAAGTAGATTTTTCGACTTTAGAATTTCTAGCAGGTGCCAGGAGATGGCTTCGCCTTCTCTGTCCGGGTCTGTTGCGAGATATAGGGTGTCTGCGTTATTTATAGCTTCAGCGATAGCGGTAACGTGTTTTTTATTTTTCACAACGAGCTGATATTTAACATCAAAATCGTTATCTACGTCGACAGCACTTTCTTTTGTTTTTAAATTTCGAACGTGGCCGTATGTTGCGAGTACTTCAAATTCATCGCCAAGGTGTGTTTTAATTGTTTTCGCTTTAGCGGGCGACTCTACAATGATGAGAGTATTGGGCATTTTTGTTACAAATCTTTAAGATAGGCTCTTAGGAGCTCGCCTGAGAAAGGAAAACTTGCTGAGAAAAATATACTCGCTAGGGCCACCATAGATGGTGGAAGTGGCGGTTTTGCCGGAGCAATAAACCGGTAGTTTTCTATTCTCGGGCAAGCATTCTAGTGAATGCTGCTGGATACTTCGTCAAATACAACATCTTCGATCCACTCGAAGGTGGCTTCATGGCCTGGTTGATTAAATAATACCAGCAAAATCACCCATTTTAGTTGTTCAAGGTCAATTTCAGGTGTTTCAAGCGCCATTACGCGATCGATGATTATTTCTCGAATGTGTTGATCAAATGCACCAATGTTATCCATGAAATAGATAAATCCCATGCAGTCACGATTGAGTTTTTGCTTTTCGTGTTCGGAAAATACACGAAACGATTTTTTGCTTTGTTTCGCACCGGATGGTTCCGACTCCTGAAGATCAGATAAACCTTCAAGCCAGGAAATAGCCTTGTCGATTTCAGATAAGTGGAAGCCAGCTTCCTGAAGCTCAACTGTTAGCGCTGATTTATCTTGTTTGGTCGAATCTTCTTCGTCATCCATATAGTTTTCAAATAGATACATTAAGACATCTAGCACATTTTCTTTCATAAATTGCCCCTATTTAACGCGTGAGTATGTGCCGCCAGGCAAAGATACTACATAATCCTGCAATTCAAGTACCAAGAGCATGGACGAAACAGCCTCTGGAGTCAATCCACTTCGTTGTACGACAGTATCTATGGGGGTTGGTTCGAATCCCAGGTGATTTAAAATATCGAGGCACTCTGAGCTAAGTTGGTGCTCATTTGTATCGATTACGTCATCTGTGTCAGTTTTCAGTTGCAGTGGCCGCATATGTGGCAGCTCTTCAAGAATATGCTCTGCTTTTTCTACCAGCTTGGCGCCTTGTCTTATTAATGAATGACAACCTTTCACCAGTGGGTTGTGGATTGAGCCGGGAATGGCAAAGACCTCTCGGCCTTGTTCGCCTGCGCAGCGTGCGGTAATGAGTGAGCCACTTTGTTGAGCTGCTTCAACAACTAACACTCCCATACTCATTCCGCTAATGATTCTATTGCGCTTGGGGAAGTTCTCTTTTTTGGCAGGTGTATCTAGAGGATATTCTGAAATTAATGTGCCGCCGGCATCGACAATATCATGTGCGATTTGTCGGTGTCTGGCTGGATATACGCGATTAAGACCGGTTCCGATAATGGCGATGGTTTTGGATTTCGCTTGTTTTCCTGATGCGTCTTGGGCGGCCAGTGCGCCGCGATGACTTTCGTAATCAATTCCCAGCGCGAGCCCGCTTGTAATAATAATATTTTGCTCTGAGATATATTTTGCAAATTGGAAAGCGCAGTCTTTGCCGGATGGGCTAGGATTTCGGCTCCCCACAATGGCAAGTTGTGGCCGATTCAGGATGTCGGCATTGCCATGTACATAAAGCAGTGGCGGTGCATCGTGAATTTCTGACAATAGTCGTGGGTATCGAGAGTCATTTATCGTGATAATGTGGTTTTTTGGGCTATCTGCCCAGGCTAGTTCTTCGTCAATCGCATCCCAGTCAGGGTTTTTAATATACGCTAATGACCGGGCGTTCAGGTTTACCTGTTTTGTGATCGCATTTATATTGTCAAATACATCCTGCGGGGAATCAACAACTTCAAGAATTGATCTGAAGCTGACGGGGCCTATATAAGGTGTGCGATTAAGGGCAAGCCAGTATTTTAATTGTGTCATGGGGTTACAAGTACTAAATAGAGCGGTGGATTATTATACTGATTTGTCGGATATTAACGCGGATTAGGGAATTAATCCAGAAAGAAATACGTAACTATTTAGCTTACCTTTGATTTACTCGATTAAAGCCTTCAAGAGAGTTTGCGAGAAAGGCCTGGCAAACTTGAGAACGGCTCCTCGGTTTTGTCTCCTGAGCCGTTCTACCTTTCGGCTAATACTGCCTCGTCCGCGTTGGTTAATAAAGCTACTGCGAACGGGGTGTTATTAAGGGTTTGTCACACTATCCATCAGGTGGATGTCGCGAGTTGCTTTCATAATCAGTGCATAGCTGATTTTGTTGAATATTCTGAAAAGCAATAAATATCCTGAATGCTCGCTTGGAAGAGTGACTTCATCGCTTCTATCTTCGTTCATTGGGTCGTCAATTGTTTCACCGGCCTGAAAAATAGCCATTACATGGCCTTTCTCCATGCCGTGTTCAGAACCTTTATTAACAACAACGATCTGGTACTGACCTATTCGCGAAACGCCATCGATAACTGAAATGATTCTCCCGTTAATCAGGTTTTTTGGTGCGTGCGGGATAAAGTTGTATTCCATCATTTCTGGCACTGCGGGTATTAATCTATCACCGACTAATGCTTCGCGTTTTGCGTGGGTAATCATGACGGTGGAAGGGTCGCCGAATTTTTCAACTTTTGCCTCACCTATGTAGATTGCTTCCTGGCCAACGCTAACTTCGTCACCGTCGACTATATCGATATATTCATCACCGGTTCGTACTATGCTGTAGCGGGTATTGCTTCCAGGAATGATCCCTCTAACATATATGGTGTCGTTGGTACCGGAAATGAGGTGGTTATCTTGAATTCTGAGTACGTAAGGCAGGTTTTCCATGGCTTCGTTGCTTAAAACAGAAGGGCGACTTAAAAATTGCTGGATGGCGTCAATTGGAATAGTTGGGACTGCTTTACTCAGTTGGCGTTTGCGAACTGTGGGGCTGAGTTTAACGGTGCGTAAATTATCCTGAGTGGTATTGCCTCTTTTTAAGACTAGCTGAGGCTTTCCGTCCTTAAAAGTAAGCACAACTTCATCGCCGGGATAGATTAAATGGGGATTTTTAATCTGTGGATTGACTTGCCAGATATCGGGCCAGCGCCATGGATCACGCAAAAATCGTGAAGCAATGTCCCAAAGTGTATCGCCATCTTTAATAACGTAATTGCTTGGGTGCTGATTTTTTAATACGATTTCGTCTGCATAAACGGCTGATGTTGATGTTATAGCAAATAAAGCCAAAATTAGTATGCATACGCGTTTTATCATCATTCTTGCACTTGCCTTTTTAGTAATTCTAAATTTGAAAATGTGCTATTGAAAACTTGTTCGTGATGTAGCTTCGAGCCGCGCATTAATATCGTAGCTATAGTTAAGCCTGTTTTCTTACAACGCCACATGAATAGTTAATTGCTGAAGTTTTAATGCGAGCATTTATTTTTTCGGCTTCAATAACAATATACTGAAGTATAAGGTAAAAGTTTTTACTAGGGGGAGGTTTTTTACGGCATGATTTGAGCTCAACGGTTAGAATGCCAGATTAAAGTAACGCAAATTTGGCTGGTTCGCACAACTATTATGCTAAACTCCAGCGTTTTTTGGTGAAGCCCAATTTAGAAAGGCTTTGAAAGGCTCCATGTATGTCCGACGTATAGGCAGGGCATGCGACTATTAACTCGATTTAATTACAATATTATGGCTATATTAAAAATTCTAAATTATCCGGATCCTAAGTTACGCACTAAAGGCAAGCCGGTAAAAACCTTTGAAGAATCACTGGTTAAATTAAAGGCTGACATGCTTGATACTATGTACGCAGCGCCTGGTATTGGTTTGGCTGCGGTGCAAATAGGCGTATTTATCCGAATGCTAGTGATTGATATCTCAGAGGCGAAAAATGCCCCTCGCTGTTTTATTAACCCAGAGATTTTATCGTTTGAGGGTGAAATAGAAACAGAGGAGGGGTGTTTGTCGGTACCGGCGATATACGAGTCTGTTAAGCGGTTTGAAAGAATCCGGGTTAAAGCGCAGGACGAATTTGGCGAACACTTTGAGTTGGATGCAGAGGGTTTGTTGTCTGTCTGTATTCAGCACGAAATGGATCATCTTGAAGGCAAATTGTTTGTTGATTACCTGTCGCAAATGAAACAAGTGCGAATTCGTAAAAAAATGGAAAAATTACGTAAAGAAACGCTTTGAGATGAGATCTCTCACGACTTCCATATCATTCAGAATATTTGAAATATGAAAATTATATTTGCCGGTACGCCAGAGTTTGCAGCGGTTGCCCTTAATGCACTGTTGAGCAAAATTGAACTTGATCGGCCTGATTTTGAAGTGATTGCAGTTTATACCCAACCGGATAGGCCGGCCGGAAGAGGTAGAAAACTGACTCCAGGTGCGGTTAAGCAGGTGGCGTTAGAGGCGAATATTCCGGTTTATCAGCCCATCTCGTTAAAGACCGAAGAAGCTCAAGCCGAGTTAAAGTCTCTGGATGCTGATTTAATGGTAGTCGTTGCTTACGGTTTGTTATTACCGAAAGCCGTTTTGGATTCGCCAAAGTTGGGTTGCATTAATATTCATGGTTCATTATTGCCTCGCTGGCGAGGTGCTGCACCTATTCATCGTGCCATTCTTGCCGGTGATAAAAAAACCGGAATCACCATTATGCAAATGGATGTGGGACTGGATACGGGTGATATGTTGGTCATAAAGGAATGTGAAATATCTCCAAGTGATACATCCGCAACATTGCACGACCGTTTAGCCAGCCTTGGCGGTGAAGCTTTGTTGGAAGAGCTGGACAATATTGCAGCTAATGTTTCAAGGCCCGTAAAGCAAAATGACGAATTAGCCGTTTACGCGCATAAACTGGCAAAAACTGAGTCTGAAATAGACTGGCAGCAGAGTGCCGTACAGATTGATCGTCAAATTCGTGCATTTAATCCCTGGCCGGTTTCGCAAACATTGTTTGATGGAAAAATACTTCGAGTCTGGATGTCTTCGCTTGAAAGTCAGTCTAGTGAAGTTTCCTCGAGCAAAGTGCCCTCGAGCAAAGTGCCGGGTGAAATTGTTGCCGCCAGCAAAAAAGGCATAGACGTTTCTACCGGCAAAGGTCTTGTGCGCTTGCTAAGTGTGCAGTTACCAGGGAAAAAGCCGATGGATGCCGCCAGTTTTATTAATGCTCACGATGTTGTTGGAAAACAACTTAGCAGCACTTCTAAATCGTAATTCAAATTAAAGAACTCATTTTATGAACCCGCGCCTACTCGCAACCAGAATCCTCATGCAGGTTATTTTTCAGGGCAAGTCTTTGAATGCCTGTGTAGCACAATTTACTCAACATATTGATGACTCCAAAGACAGGGCGATGGCTAGGGAGCTTGTATCCGGCGTATTGCGTTTATACGAAAGACTTGATTTTTTACTCAGTAAATTATTAACAAAGCCACTACGAGAAAAAGACAGTGATGTTTATTGTTTGATGCTGGTAGGTCTTTATCAAATATTTTATATGCGTGTGCCTGATCATGCGGCGGTGAGTGAAACCGTCAAATTGACTCAAAAGCTGAAAAAAAGCTGGGCCAAAGGCTTCCTTAATGGCGTTTTACGGCAGAGTCTTCGTGATAAAGAAACATTGATTGAAGCAATAGAGACAGAGGAAGAGGCGAAATTTTCACATCCCGCATGGCTGGTAAACAAAATTAAAACGGACTGGCCTGATAATTACGAGTCGATTTTTGAACAAAACCTTCAGCATTCACCAATGATATTACGGGTTAATAGACAAAAGCGGTCTGCTGCTGACTATCTCGTACGGCTGGAAGATAAAGGAATGGCTGGGCAATGCTTGCCATTTTCCAGCGAAGCCATCAGGTTAGAAAAAGCCTGCGACGTGCTTCAGTTGCCTGGTTTTAAACAAGGTGAAGTTTCTGTGCAGGATCAAGCGGCTCAACTGGCAGCAGGTCTGCTGGATTTGGAAGCAGGTTTGACAGTGCTTGATGCTTGTTCTGCGCCCGGCGGTAAAACAGCGCACATGCTGGAGACCGAGCCAGGTATCGATGTACTGGCTCTGGATGTTAGCGAAGATCGTTTGAAACGTGTTGATGAAACGCTTACGCGCTTAAGTCTCAAAGCTAAAACCTGTGCGGCAGATGCCTTTGATACGGAGGCATGGTGGAATGGTGAGCTATTTGACCGAATTTTACTTGATGCACCTTGTTCTGCCATTGGTGTTATTCGTCGTAATCCGGATATTAAAATTCATCGAAATGAAGAAGATATTGCACAGCTGGTTGAAAATCAGCGTAAACTGTTGGATGTACTCTGGCAGACTTTAAAGCCCGGGGGCATTTTGTTGTATGCGACGTGTTCGATTTTAAAAGATGAGAATGAAAATCAGATAACCGATTTTTTACGCTTACAGGATGATGCGATTGAGCTTAAAATAAAGTCGGAATGGGGCACGAATGTTTCTGCCGGTAAACAGATTTTACCGGGTGAAAATGGCATGGATGGATTTTATTACGCGTGTATTAGTAAAGTGATTGCGCAATAACAAAAGTAACAGGTCAGATGAAATCTGAATTGTTATGAATAGAATATATTCCTAAATATGAAAATAGTCATTCTAGGTGCCGGTCAAGTCGGTGCATCGGTAGCCGCCACCTTAGCTGGTGAAGCAAATGATATCACGATTGTTGATATGGATCGGGATCGGCTTCGCGAGCTGCAGGATAAGTTGGATCTGCAGACCGTATATGGGCATGGCTCACATCCTAATGTTTTAAGACGCGCCGGTATTGAAGATGCAGATATGATTCTGGCGGTTACCAACAGTGATGAAACCAATATGGTTGCCTGTCAGGTAGCTTACACCCTGTTTCATACGCCAACTAAAATTGCGCGCGTGCGTGCAAAAGACTACCTCATTCACCCTCAGTTATTTTCTCACGATGCGTTACCAATTGATGTTTTGATCAGCCCTGAGCAGGTTGTGACAGAATATATACAGCGTATTATTGAATACCCAGGAGCACTACAGGTGCTGGATTTTGCCAATGGCAAAGTTCGACTTGTTGCAGTTAGGGCATTTCATGGTGGGCCGTTAGTCGGGAATGCGTTAAAAACTTTAAAAGAACACATGCCCGGTATTGATACGCGGGTTGCTGCTATTTTTCGACGTGGTATGCCGATAATACCGGAAGGTGAAACCATCGTAGAAGTTGACGATGAAGTGTTTTTTATCACAGCCAGAAAAAACACTCGTGCAGTCATGTCTGAATTGCGCAAATTAGATAAACCGGTAAAACGTGTGATGATTGCGGGCGGTGGGAACATAGGAAAACGTCTAGCCAAAGCACTGGAGAATCATTATCAGGTTAAGCTGATCGATCATAATATGGATCACGCCAAAGAGATTGCGGCCGAGCTCGAAAAAACAATTGTATTACATGGTGATTGCGCTGATTCCAACTTGTTACTGGAAGAAAACATAGAAGACACTGATGTGTATTGCGCGATGACAAACGATGATGAAGCAAATATATTGTCATCGATGCTGGCCAAGCGACTTGGCGCACGTAAAGTGATGGCGATAATCAATCGTCCGGAATATGTTGATCTTGTGCAAAGTGATTTGATTGATATCGCGATTTCTCCACAGCAGGTAACTATTGGTAGTTTACTGGCGCATGTTCGACGTGGTGACGTGGCCGCAGTGCATTCTTTGCGTCGTGGTGCGGCTGAAGCGATTGAAGCGATTGCACACGGAGACTATAAGTCATCAAAAGTTGTTGGACGTTCCATCGAAAGTATTAAGCTTCCGCCGGGGACGACAATTGGCGCAATTGTTCGTCATGGAGAAGTGATTATTGCCCGTGGTCACTTGAGTATCGAAGCGGAAGACCACGTTATTTTATTTGTTGTCGACAAAAAACGTATCAAAGACGTTGAGCGCCTGTTTCAGGTTGGCGTTACTTTTTTATAAGTTATGGTTTTAATTATATGCAGCGAGTAGCCATTCAACGTGTTTTAGGTATTTTGCTGATGATAATCAGCATAAGTATGCTCCCGCCTGTAGCTGTGTCTGCCTGGTATGCTGATGGCGTGATGATGCCGTTTATTCTCGCCTTTTTTATGACGTTAGCATTTGGTTTGTTGATGTGGTTTCCGGTTCGTCATTTTCGAAAAGAAATGCGTTTACGTGACGGGTTTATTATCGTTGCCATGTATTGGTTGGTTTTGGGTCTATCAGGATCGTTGCCACTTATTTTATCTGAGTCTCCACACTTAACAATTACTGACGCAGTTTTCGAATCTATTTCCGGCCTGACAACGACGGGAGCAACCGTTATCTCAGGGCTGGACGTTTTGCCAAAATCCATTTTGTATTATCGGCAGCAATCTCAGTGGCTGGGTGGTATGGGTATCATCGTACTCGCTGTCGCAATCCTGCCTATGCTGGGTATTGGTGGAATGCAACTTTATCGTGCTGAAACTCCTGGACCAATTAAAGATAATAAAATAACACCTCGCATTGCAGAAACGGCAAAAGCGCTTTGGTATATTTATCTTGGCTTGACTATCGCGTGTGCGTTGGCGTATTGGTTTGCAGGGATGAGTGTCTTTGATGCTATCGGTCATAGTTTTTCCACGGTTGCTATTGGCGGTTTTTCTACACACGATTTGAGTATAGGGTATTTTCAGAGTCCAGTGATTGAAATGGTCGCTGTGGTTTTTATGCTATTGGCGGGCGTGAACTTCTCGTTACATTTTCTCGCATGGCGCAACGTGACGGTAAAATATTATTTTGCTGATGCCGAGTTTGTTGCTTATTTAAAGGTATTGGGTTTTGTTGCACTCATTACCTGTATGTATTTATATATCACCGGTACTTTTAATGGCTGGGATTCTATTCATAACGGTATTTTTCAAGCCGTCTCAATTGGTACAACGACAGGTTTTACAACCGCCGAGTATCATACCTGGCCGGGTTTTCTACCTGCATTACTATTGCTGGCCAGCTTTATTGGTGGCTGTGCAGGATCAACCGGCGGCGGTATGAAAGTGATTCGAGTGCTTCTCCTTTTTAAGCAGGGGATGCGTGAAGTTCTTCGTTTAATTCACCCAAGTGCTCAGGTGCCGATAAAAATAGGAGGCAAAGTCCTTGAAGATCGTGTGATTGATGCGGTCTGGGGTTTTTTCTCATTGTATGTCGGCAGTTTTATTGTGATGGCGCTGTTGCTTGCAGCATCCGGACTTGATTTAGTGACGTCATTTTCAGCTGTTGCAGCATGTATGAATAACCTCGGCCCTGGTCTTGGAGATGTTGGGTCATATTACGGTGACATAAATGATGCAGCGAAATGGGTTTTGTGTTTTGCGATGATATTGGGACGGCTTGAGATTTTCACGGTGCTGGTACTCCTAACCCCAGCCTTCTGGCGAAAATGACTTTAGGGTATTTATCTTTTGTCCCAGGTTAAATGGAATTTCACGCTCAAATCGGTCACATATATTTATATGCTCCCTCATTTCACGCAAAATTCCGTTTAACCTGAAACAAAATCTAAGCACCCTAAAGCCATTTTGGCATTAAACAAAATTGAAGAAAGAATATGGATGAAAAAGCGAAAAACAAGTGGAATTCAATTTATACCAACGCGGATATAAAAAATCAAAATGTGTCGAAAGGCTTATTTGAAAACTCGCATTTGTTACCTGCTAACGGACGAGCGCTGGATTTAGCCTGTGGAACTGGCGGAGATGCTATTTTTCTTGCGTCAAAAGGACTGTCGGTTGATGCTTGGGATATCTCGGATACCGTTATAGCAAAATTGTCGCAATACGCGGTGGAAAATGAGTTGGATATTTCTGCTCAGGCACGTGATATTAATCATTCGCCGCCTGCAAGTGGATCTTATGATTTAATATCGGTGGCTCATTATTTGGAGCGATCTTTGGCTAATCTATTAGTTGATGCGTTGAAGCCTGGCGGTTTATTATACTATCAAACGTTTACGCGTGAGGTTACTTCTGCTTATACCGGCCCTTCGAACCCGGATTTTCGTCTTGCTGAAAATGAGCTTTTGTCTCTCTTTTCAGGTCTTAAAGTTATTGTGTATCGTGAAGAAAGTTTGTTAGGTGATATTAACGTTGGCTTTAGAAATGAGGCACTACTTGTTGCTCAAAAGCCTATTCCTTTGGCTTAAGTGATAAAGAGGTTCGTTGAAGGCTGTTTTCTAATCTGGCGAGTTTTTGTTTTACGCGTTCGCTATTTTCTGTATTTTGCATAACATCGTTTAAAGTGATTTTTTTGAGTTTGAAGAGTTCTACCATTAAGTCATCAAAACCATTGCTGGACTCTGTTAAAGCTTGTTCTGCAATAGCCCTGATTTTTTGAAATTCCCCCTTTTTAATTAATCCCGCAACCGGCCGGCTGTTAGCAAGTTCTTCAATGCTGACGTCTCGTTCAAGTGACTCAGAAGAAAATGAACTAATTGACGAAGCGTCACTTGTAAGGCTGATTTTTAGTCGTACATTATTTTGTGAGTCTGCATTTTTAATTGCTTCGTCAGTTGTGATTTCGCCATCGTCATGTAATTTAAGTAATGCCTGATCAAATGTTTGCATGCCTGTATTTGTCGATTTATCCATTACATCTTTTAGCTGACCAAATTCACCTTTTAATATTAAATCTTTAATCAGCGGGGAGGCGAGTAAAACTTCGATTGCGGCGACACGCTTACCATTTATTCCAGCGATAAGTCGTTGTGAAACGATTGCCACTGTATTGAGTGATAAATCCATTAAGATCTGTTTGTGTCTGTCTTCAGGGAAAAAATTAACGATACGATCGAAGGCCTGGTTAGCATTATTGGCATGCAAAGTTGAGAGAGCCAAGTGACCTGTTTCTGCAAATGCCAGCGCATGTTCCATCGTTTCTCTATCACGAATTTCGCCAATGAGAATTACATCAGGTGCCTGTCGTAGTGTGTTTTTCAGGGCATCTTCGTAACTATCGGTATCTATGCCCACTTCGCGTTGATTGACGATACATTTCTTATGCTGATGTATAAACTCGATTGGGTCTTCAATAGTAATAATGTGCCCGGATGAATTACTATTGCGGTAATCAATGAGAGACGCTAGTGAAGTAGATTTTCCTGAGCCTGTTCCTCCGACGATGAGAACCAGCCCGCGTTTTTCCATAATAACCGTTTTTAAAATATCAGGTAAATTGAGAGTTTCTACGGACGGTATATCAAACTGAATGTGACGAACAACCATTGCAATCTGATTGCGCTGCTTAAAAATGTTGACACGAAATCGCCCCACTTTCGTTTCAGATACAGCAAGATTCATTTCAGGCTTGATTTCAAACTCTGCAATTTGTTCTTGGGACATTAAGGCATATGCAATCTCTTTTACTTCATTTGGGGCAAATTTATCCTGACTAAAGGTTTTAAGCTTGCCAAATATTTTTGCACTGGGAGGAGCGCCTGTTGTCAGATATAGATCCGATGCCTCGTGCTTAACCATTTGCTTGAGTAATGTTGAAAAGTCCATAAGATCCTGGGTAGTTGCTGTTGTTATGCGTGAATATTGGTTACTCTCTTTATCGACAGGCGTATTGTATTTCTTAACACATTGTCCAAATTTAATTAGAATGCTCATTGAAGCAATTAGTAGGTTAAGCAATTGAAAGACATAATTATTATTACTGTAAGAATAAGGCATGAGTGATACGCATCAATCCGTGGATTTGCTTTTCAGCCCGGCTTTTGACGCTCAAATTGCGTGTAAACTGAGCGAATTACAATCTCAGTCAGCGTTTAAGGAGCTAGCATTTAGTCCGGCATCTTCTGAAGAGTTAAAAAGGCTATTCAGGGTCAGTGAATTTTGCTTTCAAGTCTGTATGCGCCATCCTGAATATGTGGAGCAGATGTTAGTCAGCGACGTGCTATCGGTAGTTTATTCGTACGATCGATATTACGAAGAGCTAACCTATCTATGTCAGGATGTAGTTGATGACGCGGAGTTAAGCCGGTTGTTTCGGCAGTTTCGTAATCAGCAGATGTTACGACTTGCCTGGCGGGACATGGTTAGGCGTACTGATGTAAAGATTATTTTGGCAGAGTTGTCTTACCTGGCTGATGCCTGCATAAATGTGGCACTGGAAAAGGTAATGGCGAAGGCCGTAGTTGAGTTTGGTGAGCCGGTTGATAGTGAGGGCGATCCAATCCATTTAGTTGTGCTGGCAATGGGTAAGCTGGGCGCATTTGAGTTAAATTATTCTTCTGATATTGATCTTATATTTTGTTACAAGGAAGATGGTGAAATAAGCTCTGGTCGAAAGTTAAGTCATAGTGAATTTT
>Ga0224507_10000211_pt1 | contig 22966 bp, 21 predicted proteins | sample SF_Jan12_sed_USG_3_FD_170159 | JGI IMG/M metagenome (GOLD analysis project Ga0224507, IMG submission 170159) | Sediment microbial communities from San Francisco Bay, California, United States - SF_Jan12_sed_USGS_13 | ecosystem: Environmental > Aquatic > Marine > Sediment | place: USA... | reverse complement strand
CAGCCGGAAAACTGGCCAAGAGGAATTCCTCATACTGGCCGCGGGCTGAATCTATCCGCTTTGCCTTACCCAACTCGGCGGAGTCGCGGGTAATGGCTCCTTCCAGGGTCATTCTTTCGATTTTGGCCTCGGTTTCATCGCTGAGCTTTGCACCCGCACCGTCGAAGAATTTGATGCCGTTATCAAAGTACTGATTGTGCGAGGCGCTAATCACCACACCCATGTCCGCGCCGAACTTCTGGGTGAGAAACGCGATACCGGGAGTAGGCAGCGGGCCGGTCATAAAAACATCGAAGCCCGCCGAGACAAACCCGGCCTCCAGGGCGGATTCGAACATATACCCTGACAGACGGGTGTCCTTGCCGATCACCACCGTGCCCCGGCCATGCCCGGTAGCCCTGGCGGCGGCATTGGCGAGTCGAAGTGCAAAATCTGCGGTGAGGGGTTCTTCACCTACTCGCCCTCGCACACCGTCTGTGCCGAAAAACTGCTTGCTCATTCTTTTAATTCTCCCTGGGCGTGAGCCATCACTGCCTCACATATTTTTAATCCGTCTGCGGTCGCCGCAACATCGTGCACCCTGACGATGGCCGCCCCCTGCATGGCGGCAATAACCGCCGCCGCTACGCTGCCATGAACCCGCTCGCCGGCATCCCGGCCGGTAATAGTGCCGATCATCGATTTACGCGACACGCCCACAAGCACCGGAAGTCCGGTCGCCTGCAAAACACCTAGATTCGCCAGTAAATCGAGATTGTTTTCGAGGGTTTTCCCGAACCCGAAACCCGGATCCAGAATCAGTCTCTCGCGCTCAATCCCTGCACCTACGCAAACCCGCACCCGCTCCAACAAAAAGTCACGGACATCGGTCAACACGGCATTATACCGGGGATTAGCCTGCATGGTGCGGGGCTGCCCCTGCATGTGCATCAGGCAAATCCAGGCATCTGTCTCGGCAGCGGCCTCCAGGGCCCCTGGTTCCTGCAGGGCCCGCACGTCATTCACCAGGCTGGCACCGGCCCGCACCGCCGCGCTGATCACCTGGGGCTTGCTGGTATCCACCGAGATGCAAACATCCAATTCACCGGCCAAGGCCTCAATCACCGGCACTACCCTGGCGATCTCCTGCTCGGCACTGACAGGGCTGGCCCCGGGGCGGGTGGACTCGCCCCCCACGTCGATAATGTGGGCGCCCTCGGCCACCATTGTCCTGGCCCGCGCCACGGCAGTGGCCGTATCCATAAACTGGCCACCGTCCGAGAACGAATCCGGGGTCACGTTAAGCACACCCATGATCCGGGTCTTGCCAGTGCTGATAATCGCCTTGCGCGTCGAGGCCATGGTGGTTTTCCAAAAAAAACGGCCGGGGCAAGAATGCCACCGGCCGCTATATTAACAACTCAGGCGTTTCAAGCCGTCTATACCCGGATCAGTGCTGGCTGGCAGGACCGCCAACGGTAGGCTCTGACGAACCCGGCTCAATCTTGTCGCCTTTCTTGTCACTGGGTCCGGAATCCTCCCATTCAGCAGGCGGCCTGGGCTCGCGACCCTCCATGATGTCCCTGATCTGAGGTTCATCAATGGTCTCGTACTTGATCAAGGTATTAGCCATGATTTCCAGCTTGGCCTTGTTCTCTTTGAGAATAGTCTCTGCACGCTGGAAGTTGCTATCGATGATCTTACGAATTTCCTCGTCAATAGCATGGGCAGTAACGTCCGATACCTGCTTGTGTTGGGTCATGGAACGGCCTAGAAATACTTCGCCATCCTCTTCGGTATAGGTCAGGGGACCAAGCCTGTCAGACAGACCCCACTTGGTTACCATATTCCGGGCAATCTCGGTTGCCCGCTCGATATCGTTGGAAGCACCGGTGGTGACCATGTCATCACCAAAAATCAGCTGCTCCGCGATGCGGCCACCGAACAAGCTGGAAATCTGGCTTTCCAGGCGACGACGGCTATAGCTGTAGCGATCCTCTTCGGGCAGGAACATGGTTATACCCAGAGCCCGGCCGCGGGGAATGATCGACACCTTGTAGACCGGATCATGCTCGGGCACCACGAGCCCTACGATGGCATGGCCGGCTTCGTGATAGGCCGTGAGCTTTTTCTCGTCCTCGCTCATCACCATGGAGCGCCGCTCAGCACCCATCATGATCTTGTCCTTGGCGCTCTCAAACTCCGCCATGGACACGGTCCGCTTATTGGCTCGGGCAGCAAACAGGGCCGCCTCGTTCACCAGGTTCGCCAGGTCGGCCCCGGAAAATCCGGGAGTACCACGGGCAATAAGATTGGGTTTTACATCATCGGCCAGCGGAACCTTGCGCATGTGTACTTTCAGGATCTGCTCACGGCCACGCACATCAGGCAGCGGCACTACGACCTGGCGATCAAAACGCCCTGGGCGCAACAGCGCCGGGTCCAGTACGTCAGGCCGGTTGGTCGCGGCGATAACAATCACGCCCTCGTTACCCTCGAAACCGTCCATCTCGACCAACAACTGGTTCAGAGTCTGCTCACGCTCATCATGCCCACCGCCCAGGCCTGCGCCTCGATGGCGACCCACCGCATCAATTTCATCAATGAAGATAATGCAGGGACCTTGTTTCTTGGCCTGCTCGAACATATCCCGAACACGAGACGCGCCCACACCCACGAACATCTCAACAAAATCCGAACCGGAGATTGTGAAAAACGGCACCTTGGCCTCACCGGCAATGGCCCGGGCAAGTAGCGTCTTACCGGTACCCGGCGATCCCACCATCAACACACCCTTGGGAATCTTGCCTCCCAGGCGCTGGAACTTGGATGGATCTTTCAGGAAATCAACAATCTCGCTGACTTCTTCCTTGGCTTCCTCGACACCGGCCACATCAGCAAAGGTGACATTGACCTGGTCTTCGCCGAGCAAGCGCGCACGGGATTTGCCGAAGGACATGGCCCCACGACCGCCAGCGCCACCCTGCATCTGGCGCATGAAATACACCCAGACACCAATCAGCAGAAGGATCGGGAAGGAGGATATAAACAACTGCATGAAGAAGCCCTGCTTCTCAGGGGGCTTGCCCTTGAAACGCACGTTGTTCTCCTCCAGCATGCCGATCAGCGCGGTATTACTGGTTTCCGGGTTATAGGTCTGGAACTGGCTACCCCCGGTCTGCCGCTCTCCCAGGATCTTGTCGTCCTGGAAGGTCACCGTGGCAACGTTGCCCTCCCTGACCTCGCGCAGGAATTCCGAATACTCGACTTCCTCCACGCGCCCGGCGGTGGTGTTGAAACTGTTGAAGACGGTGATCAGCACGGCGGCAATCACAATCCACAGGAGCATATTTTTCGACAGGTCGTTCAAATACTTAACCTCGGTTCAATCTCGGATTACACGACTTACTTGATAAGGCCTTGTCGCGTGCATACCCCGTGATTCTTTGTATAAATCCATTTCTTAGGGCAACTAAACCCTACACCAATGTATATCCCTGCGCCAGAAGGTAAACTTCCCGGCTACGTGGCCTGGACGCCTTGGGTTTGACAATTTTTACCTTGTCAAATTCCTTTCGCATCTGGGCCAGCAGTTCCTCGGAACCCGTACCCTGAAACATCTTGACCAGCAAGCTGCCTCCCGGCGACAGTGCCTCCCGGCACAAATCCAGCGACAATTCAGCCAAATGCATGGCACGGGGCTGATCTACCGCCGGCATGCCACTGATATTGGGGGCCATATCCGACATAACAAGGTCTGCCCGCTTTCCATCCAGCGCATCCATCAGTTCCTGCAGCACTTCCGGCTCTCGAAAATCGCCCTGGATCAGCTCAACACCCTCCAGGGGCTGCATTTCCAGCAGGTCCAGCCCAACAATATATCCATTGCCCTGGAGCTTCTTGGCAGCGTACTGACACCACCCGCCGGGGGCAGCCCCCAGGTCGATAATACGCATACCCTGCTTGATCAGCCGCTCTTTCAGATCAATCTCTTCCAGCTTGAAAACCGCACGGGAGCGCCAGCCCTCGCGGTTTGCCCGCTGGACGTAGGGGTCGCTGACGTGCTCGTCCAGCCAGCGGCGGCTTGATTTACTGCGTTTTTTTCCCATCTATCCTATCCGTCCACACGCTAAAGCATGTTGCGGAACATATCTTCGGTATAATCGCCCGATGAATCTTACCGAATCCCAAAAAAAGTCCCTTCGAGGACTGGCCCATGCCCTTAAGCCCATCGTCATGGTGGCCGGCGGCGGCGCCAGTGAAGGCGTAATCAATGAACTGGACCAGGCTCTGGCTCATCACGAGTTGCTGAAAATCCGGGTCCGCGTGGGCGACCGCGAAGCCCGTGACGAACTTATTGGCCAACTTTGCAGGAAAACCCGTGCAACCCTTGTTCAGCGCGTCGGCAACGTGGCTACATTATTCAGGAGAAATCCTGAAAAGCCCAAGATCAAGCTTCCTTCCTAGCCCCCCCGGCCGACTTTGCCGGGCCAAAGCAATGCCAGGCCCAGCAGGCTCGCCAACAGGTAAACCACTGCTGAAGCGCCATGAAGCAACAAAAAATCTTCGCCCGGTGAGCCATCAGGTAGCCGGGCGGCGTCCATCATGGGTCGAAGCAGCCAGTGCACCGCAGTAATGCAGCCCATCACCCCGGCAATGCACAGCAACTTCAGGCTGCGTCGCCTGGACCGCACGCTGGCAGAGAGAGTCAACCCGGCCATGATCGGACCGGCCACCAGGGACACCCACCCCACTATTTCAAACATCTTGCCTGCAAGCATGCCTGCCACGGCGGGATCATCCAGGTTCTCAAACAGGACTGGCGCGGCCAGGTAGCCCACGCACCAGATAGTGCCGAGCCATACGGTGAGAACCAGTCGTTTCAGGAAAATTATCATCTTAAATGACCGACCGGATCAGATGTAGCGAACTTCGATGATTTCGACTTCCCGGTCACCGCCGGGCGCACGCACGACAACCACATCACCCTCTTGCTTGCCGATCAGCGCACGGGCAATGGGTGAGGTATATGAAATCATTCCGGCCTTGGCGTCGGCTTCATCCTCACCCACGATCTGGTAGGTGATCTCCTTGCCGCTTTCCTCGTCACCCAGCAGCACGGTGCTGCCGAATATCACCCTGCCCGTGGCCGTCATCTCACTCACATCGATGATCTGGGCATGGGACAGCTTGCCTTCCAGGTCCTTGATACGCCCTTCGATAAAGCCCTGCTGCTCCTTGGCGGCATGGTATTCGGCATTTTCTTTCAGGTCGCCATGGGCGCGGGCCTCGGCAATCGCCTTGATGACCGTCGGGCGCTCAACGCTCTTGAGCTGCTTGAGCTCCTCGCGCATTTTCTCCGCGCCACGCAGTGTCAGAGGAACCTTGCTCATCCGTTGATCTCCTGGTGGAGGTCCTGCAAGCGATTCACCTCCCCTTCATGAATATGGTCCAGCGCCTGGATCGTCGCACGCCCCGCTGCAACGGTCGTGTAGTAGGTGACCTTGCGGTGCACGGCCTCGGCACGAATTGAGCGAGATTCGCGGATCGCCTGTTTGCCCTCGGTAGTATTCACAATCAGGTCAATTTCCTCATTCTTGATCATGTCCACAATATGCGGGCGCCCCTCGCTAACCTTGTTGATCTTGGTGACTTCAATACCCTCGGCCTTCAGAGCCGCAGCGGTACCACCGGTTGCCACCAGTTCAAAGCCGCGCTCGATCAACTCCCGGGCTAACAACGCACAGCCAGGCTTGTCACGATCATGGACACTAAGCAGCGCTGTTCCAAATTGGGGCAACACTACGCCAGCCGCCAGCTGGGCCTTGGCATATGCCTCGCCAAATGAGCGACCCGTACCCATGACTTCGCCGGTAGATTTCATTTCCGGACCCAGGATGGGGTCGGTGCCCAGGAACTTGGCAAACGGGAACACCGATACTTTCACCGAGCAGAAGGGCGGATTCGGCACGGCCCGCACTTTTTGTTCCTTGAGCTTGATGCCGACCATTGCCCGGGCCCCAACCTTGGCCAGTGGGATGGCGACCGCCTTGGAGACGAAAGGCACCGACCGGGAGGCACGGGGGTTCACCTCAATCAGGTAAACCTCGCCATTCTGGATGGCGAACTGGGTATTCATCAGGCCGACCACGTTCAGGGCCTTGGCCAGCTTGCGGACCTGGTCGCACATTTCCTGCTGAATGCTCTCACTGAGCGTATGCGGGGGCAGGCAGCAAGCAGAGTCGCCGGAGTGAACCCCCGCCTGTTCCACGTGCTCCATGATGCCGCCGATCAGTACTTCATCGCCGTCGCAAACCACATCAACATCCACTTCCACAGCCATATCCAGGAAGTGGTCCAGCAGCACCGGGCTTTCGTTGGAAACATCCACTGCACTCTTCATATAACGCCGCAGGTCTTCTTCACTGAAGACGATTTCCATGGCACGCCCGCCCAATACGTAGGACGGTCTTACCACCAGCGGATAGCCCACGCCCTCGGCCATGCGCACCGCATCTTCAACGTTGCGCGCGGTGCAATTGGGCGGTTGCTTCAGACCCAGTTCCTCGACCAGTTTCTGAAAACGCTCCCGGTCTTCAGCCAGGTCAATTGAATCCGGGCTGGTACCGATGATCGGCACACCCTCGGCTTCCAGACCCCGGGCAAGTTTCAATGGTGTCTGGCCGCCGTATTGAACGATTACCCCCTCGGGCTTCTCAATCCGCACGATCTCCAGCACGTCTTCCATGGTCAGGGGCTCAAAGTACAGCCGGTCCGAGGTGTCATAGTCAGTAGAGACGGTCTCGGGATTACAGTTGACCATGATGGTCTCGTAACCGTTTTCCCTCAGACCCAGTGCCGCATGCACACAGCAGTAATCGAACTCAATACCCTGGCCGATGCGGTTGGGACCGCCACCGAGGATCATGATCTTGCGCCTGTCAGTGGGATTCGCCTCGCACTCCTCGTCATAGCTGGAATACATGTACGCAGTAGAGGTCGCGAACTCCCCGGCACAGGTATCAACCCGCTTGAACACCGGGCGAACATTCAGCCGTTCCCGGAGGCGACGAATATCTACCTCAGGCACATCTAACAAACCAGCCAGGCGGCTATCCGAGAAGCCCTTCTGCTTCAGGCGCTTCAAACGCACGGCGTCCAGCGCTTCCATGCCCTGGTCGCGAACCAGTCCCTCTTCACGCACCAGGTCCTGGATCTGCGCCAGGAACCAGCGATCCACGGAAGACAACTCATAAATTTCCTCGAGACTCATTCCCTGGCGGAACCCATCTGCCAGGAACAGGATGCGATCGGGGCCCGCGGCACGAATTTCATATTCCAGTGCGGCCCTGTCTTCATCCGACTCCAGGCTGGTGACCTGCTCCACCAGTCCGTCAATACCGGTCTCCATACCGCGCAGAGCTTTCTGCAGCGATTCCTGGAAAGTCCGCCCCATTGCCATGACTTCGCCAACGGCCTTCATTTGGGTAGTCAAGCGATCAGAAGCGCCGGGGAATTTCTCAAAGGCGAACCGCGGAATCTTGGTTACAACATAGTCAATCGAGGGCTCAAAAGATGCCGGGGTCAAGCCGCCTGTAATGTCGTTCTTCAACTCGTCCAGGGTATAGCCGATGGCCAGCTTCGCGGCGACCTTGGCAATCGGAAAGCCTGTGGCTTTCGAGGCCAGTGCCGAGGAGCGGGACACACGGGGGTTCATTTCAATAACCACCAAGCGACCGTCTGCCGGGTTGACCGCAAACTGTACGTTGGAACCGCCAGTCTCCACGCCAATCTTGCGCAACACCGCCAGGGAGGCATTACGCATCACCTGGTATTCCTTGTCCGTCAGGGTCTGGGCAGGAGCGACCGTGATGGAATCACCGGTGTGCACGCCCATGGGATCAAGGTTCTCGATAGAGCAGATGATGATGCAATTGTCGTTACGGTCACGTACAACCTCCATCTCGTACTCTTTCCAGCCCAATACCGATTCTTCCAACAGGACTTCATTGGTCGGGGAAAGATCAAGCCCGCGGGCCACGATTTCCTCGAATTCGTCGCGGTTGTAGGCGATGCCACCACCGGAACCGCCCATGGTGAACGAGGGACGAATAATGGTGGGGTAACCAATTTCTGCCTGGACAGCCAGGGCCTGATCCAGCGAATGGGCGATCCGGGCCTCGGGTACCTCCAGGCCGATCTCCTGCATGGCGTCCCGAAACTTCTCCCGGTCCTCCGCCATGTCGATGGCTTCACGGCTGGCACCGATCAGTTCCACGTTATACTTCTGCAGCACGCCCTCTCGGACCAGGTCCAGCGCACAGTTCAACGCCGTCTGACCGCCCATGGTAGGCAGCAACACCTGGGGCCTTTCCTTCGCGATCACTCGCTCAAGGGCCCGCCAGTCAATAGGCTCGATGTACACCGCATCCGCGGTTTCCGGATCGGTCATGATGGTGGCGGGGTTGGAGTTCACCAGGATGACCCGGTAACCCTCCTCGCGAAGGGCCTTGCAGGCCTGGGCACCGGAGTAATCGAATTCGCATGCCTGCCCGATCACGATGGGGCCGGCGCCGATAATCAACACGCTTTGGATGTCATTACGTCTGGGCATAGTCGTTCAGGGCCTGGACAAGTTGTGAGTATTTGCTTTTAAAATGATTCGTAAAGTTTTGTTAAACCTAACTTTTCTAGGCTTCTGCTTTTTTACGCGCCTCAACCCGATGCCTGAGCATTATTTTCACAAATTGCTCAAACAAAGGCTGTACATCATGGGGACCGGGGCTTGCCTCAGGGTGACCCTGGAAGCTGAACGCCGGCATCTGGGTATGACGAATGCCCTGCAAGGTACCGTCAAACAGGGAGCGGTGAGTCGGCTCCACACCCTCGGGCAAGGTCTTCTCGTCGAGACAGAAACCATGATTCTGACTGGTGATCATGACTTTCCGCGTGTCCAGGTCCTGAACCGGGTGATTGCCGCCATGATGACCGAATTTCATTTTGACCGTGCTGGCGCCGTTGGCCAGGCCCAGCAACTGGTGCCCCAGGCAGATACCGAAAATCGGTACACCGGTCTTCTGCAGTTTCCTGATAGCCTTCACGGCGTAATCGCAGGGCTCGGGATCCCCCGGGCCGTTGGACAGGAATATTCCGTCGGGAGCCAGGGCCATGGCATCCTTGGCGGAAGTCTGGGCAGGCACCACAGTCATACGACACCCGTAATCTGAGAGCAGGCGCAGGATATTTCGCTTGATGCCGAAGTCGTAGGCCACCACGTGCAAACGCACGGCCTTGCTGGGAAAGTAATCCACTTCCGGCCATATGGTCCCGTCGTTCCACTGGTACTGCTCCCGGGTGGAGACCACCTTGGCCAGGTCCATCCCCTTGAGACCGGGAAAAGCCCGGGCCGCTTTCAGTGCAGCCCCGGTATCAATTTTGCCGGCCTGGATACAACCAGCCTGGGCGCCCTTCTCCCGAAGAATCCGGGTCAGCTTGCGGGTATCGATACCGGCCAGGGCCACAACACCGGCCTGGTTAAGGAATTCGTCAAGGGGCTTGTCTGCGCGCCAGTTGCTGTGCAACAGGGGCAAATCCCTGATAACCAGGCCGGCTGCATGCACCCTGCCAGATTCCAGGTCTTCGGTATTGGCGCCCGTGTTGCCAATATGGGGATAGGTCAGGGTCACTATCTGGCGGCAATACGAGGGATCGGTAACGATCTCCTGGTAGCCGGTCATCGAGGTATTGAATACCACCTCACCAATGGATTGCCCTTCGGCACCGATGGATACCCCATGAAAGATAGTGCCATCTTCAAGTACCAACACAGCAGGCGTCGTCACAATCGCTTCCTTATTTTTCAAAGTTGGGCACGAAGCGGTTCATCGCCGGCGGATGTAGAAAGCGGGACGAGCCCGTTCAAGCTCGTCCCGCTATTAAATTCTTTACTCAGCCTAACTACAAAGTCATTCACGACCCGTATAGGTTGACGCTGAACCGGGTGAATTCTACTGTCCGCGGGGTGCCTCTGTCTAATTCAGTCCCAAAACATCGGACATTTCGTACAATCCGGGGGGCTGATTCGCCAACCACTGCGCAGCCTTGAGTGCTCCACGGGCAAATGTCGAGCGTTTGCTGACTTTGTGCACCAGCTCCAGTCGCTCTCCATCCGAGGCAAACATTACCGTGTGCTCGCCGACTACATCCCCGGCGCGAACGGCGGAAAAGCCTATGCTTCCGGGACTTCGCAGCTGCGAGGTGCCGGGAATCCGGTTCTCGGCCAGCTCCGCCAGCTCGGCCTTGCGCCCCCGAGCCACCGCCTCACCCAGCTTCAGCGCCGTGCCGGAGGGCAAATCACGCTTGTTGCGGTGATGAATCTCTGAAATCTCGGCATCAAATTGCTCGCCCAGGGTTGCCGCAGCAATTTCTACCAAACGGTTGAGCAAGGTTACGCCCAGGCTGGTATTGGCCGCCAACAGCACGGGAACGGTTTTACTTAGCTCCCGAATGGCCTCCAGCTGGGAGGCATCGTGGCCGGTTGCACACAGCAGCAGGGGGACGCCTCGCTCCCTGCAGGCATCCAGGTGACCCGCCGTCGCGCTGGGCAAGCTAAAATCTATAGCCACCGAGGCTCCGCTTAGCACTTTCGCGGGATCGCCTTCAAAATACACGTCAGGCAACCCCTTCTGGAGCAAACTCACCGGCTGACCCAGCAGCCCACCCTCGGGCGAACATCCAGCCCCAGAGAGTGTGAATCCCGCATTTCCCGGCAGCAAGGCCAGGACTTCCCGACCCATACGGCCACTGGCCCCCATCAGGGCAACGGCCAGAGATGTCCGGGTCTGGGCGCTCACGAGCCGATATTCTCAAAAAAGCTCTTCACACCATCCAGCCACCCGCTTTCCTTGGGGCTGTGGCGGGTCCCGTGGCCACGCAGTGACTCATCGAATTCCCTGAGCAGGTCCTTCTGCTTTTCGGACAGCTTCACCGGGGTTTCCACCACGGCACGGCAGAACAAATCGCCCACAGGGCCTCCCCGCACAGGCTTCACGCCCTTTCCGCGCAGACGAAACACCTTGCCCGTCTGGCACTCGGCAGGAACCTTCAAAGTGACTTCCCCGGTCAGGGTCGGCACCTTGATCGTTCCGCCCAGTGCGGCGGTGACAAAGCTGACCGGGACCTCGCAGGCCAGGTCGGCACCATCGCGTTCAAAAATCTTGTGATCGCGCACGTGGATCTCCACGTACAAATCGCCGGCGGGCCCACCCGAACGGCCGGCCTCGCCCTGGCCGCCCAGGCGAATCCTGTCTCCAGTGTCCACACCGGCCGGAACATTCACTTCCAGCTTGCGGTTTTCGCGGATCCGCCCCTGTCCCGAGCAATCCCCACAGGGATCCTTGATAGTCTTGCCACTACCCCGGCACGCCGGACAAGTCTGCTGCACGGAAAAGAAACCCTGCTGCATGCGAACCTGGCCTATACCGCCGCAGGTCTCACAATCCACTGGACTGGAACCCTCGGCGGCGCCACTTCCGCTACACCCTTCGCACTCCACCATGGTGGGCACTTCGATGGTCACGGTTTCACCGGCCACCGCCTGCTCCAGGTTCAGGTCCAGGGAATAGGCAAGATCAGCGCCCCGGAACACCTGGCTGCGAGCGCGTCGACCGCCGCCACCGAAGATGTCCCCGAACACATCGCCAAACATGTCGCTGAATGCGTCGGCACCACCGCCGCCGCCAAAGCCACTTCCACCGGGAGAATGATCCACACCCGCATGTCCATAACGATCATAGCGGGCTCGCTTGTTTTCATCGGTCAGGACTTCGTAGGCCTCTTTGGCTTCCTTGAAAAGGTCTTCAGCGCCTGCGTTATCCTGGTTCCGATCGGGATGGTGCTTCATCGCCAGGCGGCGGTAGGCTTTTTTCACCTCTGCCGCCGATGCGCCTCGCTCGACCCCCAGGACCTCGTAATAATCGCGTTTGGACATTCCTCACCGTTACTCTTTAGATTTCTTCCGGAAATAATCCCAAGAAGCCGCCGCGACCTTCTGTGGATCGCGGCGGCTGCCTGCTTGGATCAAGTTGCCCGAGGGTATCAGGCTTTCTTATCTTGGTCGTTGTCTTTGACTTCTTCGAACTCGGCATCGACCACATCGTCAGCGCCGCCGGCTGCTTCGCCGCTCTCGGCCTGCCCTTCAGCAGCCGCCTGCTCCTGGTACACACGTTGTGCCAGGGCAGCGGACACCTCAGACAATGCCTTGCTCTTGGTCTCAATGGCATCCTTGTTCTCGCCCTTGAGGGCTTCGCGCAATTCACCCACCGCAGCTTCGATGTTGCTGCGCTCTTCGGACTGCACCTTCTCGCCAAGATCTTGCAGTGACTTTTCAGTCGAATGAATCAGACCATCGGCCTGGTTGCGAACCTCGACCAGTTCGCGGAACTTGCGATCTTCCTCGGCGTGAGCCTCGGCGTCTTTCACCATGCGATCTACGTCTTCATCGGACAGGCCACTGGAAGCCTTGATGACAATCTTCTGTTCCTTGCTGGTCGCCTTGTCCTTGGCCGAGACGTTCAGGATACCGTTAGCATCGATATCGAAAGTCACCTCGATCTGGGGCAAACCACGCGGGGCCGAAGGAATGTCGCTCAAGTCAAAACGACCCAGTGACTTGTTATCCAGTGCGCGATCACGCTCGCCCTGCAGAACATGAATGGTTACTGCAGTCTGGTTGTCGTCTGCCGTGGAGAACACCTGGTTCGCCTTGGTCGGAATCGTGGTGTTCTTCTCGATAAGCTTGGTCATCACGCCGCCCAGGGTTTCGATACCCAGGGACAGCGGTGTGACGTCCAGCAACAGCACGTCTTTGACCTCACCGGAAAGCACGCCACCCTGAATCGCGGCGCCAACCGCCACGGCCTCATCGGGGTTCATGTCCTTGCGGGGCTCACGACCAAAGAACTTCTTCACTTCATCCTGAACCTTGGGCATACGGGTCTGACCACCGACCAGGATCACATCGTCGATCTCCGAGACCTTGAGTCCGGCATCCTTCAGGGCGATGCGGCAAGGCCCGATGGTACGGGCAATCAGGTCCTCGACCAGGGATTCAACCTTGGCGCGGGTCAGCTTGATGCTCAGGTGCTTGGGACCGGAGGCGTCAGCGGTGATATACGGCAGGTTGACTTCACTTTGCTGTGACGTTGAGACCTCGATCTTGGCTTTCTCGGCAGCTTCCTTGAGGCGCTGCATGGCCAGCGGATCCTTGCGGATATCCACGCCGCTTTCCTTTTCGAACTCGGCCGCCAGATAGTCGATGAGGCGCTTGTCGAAATCTTCACCACCGAGGAAGGTATCACCGTTGGTGGCCAGCACTTCAAACTGGTGCTCACCATCAATGTCGGCAATCTCGATGACGGAAATATCGAAGGTACCGCCACCCAGGTCGTAGACCGCGATCTTGCTGTCACCACGTTTTTTGTCCAGGCCGTAAGCCAGGGCTGCCGCAGTGGGCTCGTTGATGATGCGCTTGACCTCAAGACCCGCGATACGTCCGGCATCCTTGGTAGCCTGGCGCTGGGAGTCGTTAAAGTAGGCCGGCACAGTGATCACCGCTTCGGTCACCGGCTCGCCCAGGTAGTCCTCGGCGGTCTTTTTCATCTTCATCAGCACACGGGCGGAGACTTCCGGCGGGGCCATTTTCTTGCCATTTACCTCGACCCAGGCATCACCGTTTTCAGCGCCTACAATCTTGTAGGGCACCATCTCGATGTCCTTCTGCACCACATTGTCCTCGAAACGACGACCGATCAGGCGCTTGACGGCAAACAGGGTGTTGCTCGGGTTGGTAACCGCCTGGCGCTTGGCCGACTGGCCTACCAGCCATTCATCATCCTTGGTCTGTGCGACGATCGACGGCGTTGTGCGATCACCCTCACTGTTCTCAATGACCTTGGGCTTGTCGCCCTCCATGATGGCGACACAGGAGTTGGTGGTCCCCAGGTCAATTCCAATCACTTTACCCATGAATTTATTCTCCGAAAAAAGATGTACCTAAACTTGTACTGATTAATTGGGTTGCCAAGAGCCTTTTCAAGCCCGGTTGGCATCTATTCTGGGGAGCGCGCCACAATTACCCTGGCGGCGCGCAGCGTCCTGTCGTGAATTCGATAGCCTTTTTGCACAACCAGCAGCACTGAATCAGGCTCGGCGTCTGCCGAAGGCTGGGCCGCCATGGCCTCGTGCAACTCGGGGTTAAAAGGCTCGCCCAGAGGATCAATCTGGGTAATTTCAAACTTCTTCAAAGCGCCCAACAGTAACTTTAAAGTGGCCTGCATGCCTTCCCGAACTGCCTCGGAACCTTCCCCGGTAGCGGCCTCAAGACCCAGTTCCAGGCTGTCCACAACCGCCAGCAACTCGCCGGCCAGTCTCTCCACGCCATACTTGTGGGCCCGCTCCAGCTCCCGCTCAGAGCGCTTACGGAGGTTATCCAGCTCAGCCAGTGACCTCATGTACTGGTCGCGATACTCCTCCGCCAGTTGCTTCGCCTTGGCCAGTTCGTCCTCGGGCTCCCCGGGGGCGTCTGCCTGGGCTTCCTGGGAGCTCTCCGGCGCGTCTTCAACCGAATCCTGGGGTTTATCGTTGGAGCTTTGCTGCTCAGCGGTCATTGATTGGGCCTCCAAAATACATACAAACGGACCTCCCTACATCGGGCGAAGGGCCGAAAAACGTCAAGCTTGCTGCTGAATGGGGTCGGGTTACTTGGAATTCAAGGCCGAGCCGAGCAATTTCGCCGCCACATCGACAATTGGTATCACTCGTTCGTAGGCCATGCGGGTTGGGCCGATCACCCCGAGAACCCCAACCACGTCGTCATTGGCGGTATATGGCGCCACCACCAGGGAACAATCGTCCATCACGGAATAGCCGGATTCCTCGCCAATAAAGATTTGTACCCCCTGGGCGTTGACCACCTTGTCAAGCATGCCCAGGATGTCGCGCTTGGTATTAAACGCCTCGAAGAGGCGGCGCAACTTGTCCACGTCGTGCAACTCGGCGAAGCCCATCAGGTTGGTCTCCCCGGCCACGACAAAATTGTTCTCGTCCTCGGCAGAAAATGCCCGCTGGGCCATGTTAATGGCGTCTATCATCAGCCGGTTCATGGTTTCCCGGGTGGATTTCAGCTCCGCCACCAGGATGTCACGAACCTCGACGATCTCTCGTCCGGCGAACTTCTCATTCAGATAATTGGCCGCCCTGACCAGTTCCTCTGAGCTGTAATCCCTGTCCAGCTGGAGTATGCGGTTTTGCACCTCCCGGTCATTGATCACCATGATCGCCAGGACCCGCTTTTCAGACAGCGACAGAAACTCGATCTGCCTGAGCGAGGCATGGGGCTGGCGAGGTGTTGTGACCACACCGGCCAGGCTGGTCAGGGACGAGAGCATGGCGGAGGTAGAGGCCACCAGGGACTGCTGATCGTGAGAACCCACGGCAATCTTGTTTGCCAGGACCTGCATTTCGCTGCTGGACAGCGGTTTCACCCGCAGCAGGGTATCGACAAAAAAGCGAAAACCCCGCGGCGTGGGAACCCTGCCCGCGGAGGTGTGAGGTGAACTGACGAAACCCATCTCCTCCAGGTCCGCCATCACATTGCGTATGGTGGCGGCACTGAGGTCCAGCCCCGAGTCCTTGGACAAGGTACGAGAACCCACGGGCTGCCCCTCCCGAATATATCGCTGCACCAGTACTTTGAGCAGGTGCTGGGCCCGTTCGCCCGGGAACATATCTTTTATTACGTCGCCCATGGGCTTCCTATGAAAAAACGCTTGCAATCAGGGTTTGATCGGTCAAGATTGCAGTTGCACTGCACCGCTGTCAAGCAAGCTAAACGATGGATAAACCAGCAGTATGTGCAGCGTATCGGAGATACCCGAGAGTGATGCAGAATAAGCCCCTGAATTGCGTTTTTCGTGGAAAAACCGCTTTACTCCTGCAGATACATGATAGACAACCGTTACTGATTGGCAGTTTTGGCACAGACCAGTTTTATGCATAAATCATTCAAGACCATCGGGCTCATGGGCCGCACAGTGGACCCGCTTATTCGCGAGACAGTGGAAAGCATCGCCCAGTTCCTGCGCCAACGAGGACTGAAAGTCCTGGCCGAAGACACCATCGGAATGGCTTTCGATGACGTAAAGCTGACCAATTTTCCGGCAGATGACCTGGTCCGGGAAGTGGACATGGTCATCGCGGTGGGTGGCGACGGCACCATGTTGCATGCCAGCAGGCCGGCAGCCGAGGCAGGCGTTCCCCTGCTGGGCGTGAACCGCGGACGGCTGGGATTCCTGGCGGACATCACACCCGACAAGATGCTGGAAATGCTGGAACAGATTCTCGCCGGGCAGTACCTGGTGGAGCAAAGGCAGATGCTGCACGCCACACTTGAAGGCCAGGACGGCACAAAAGGATGCATGGCCCTGAACGACGTGTGCCTGCAGCGGTGGGATACCGGTAGGATGCTGGAATTCGAGACCTGGATTGATGGTCGCTATGTAAACACCCACGGTGGTGACGGGCTTGTGGTCGCCACCGCCACCGGCTCAACCGGCTACGCCCTGTCCTGCGGGGGACCGATTTTGCAGCCGGACCTGAACGCACTGGTCATGGCGCCCATCTGCCCCCACACCCTCAGCGACCGCCCCATCGTGGTCAGCGGCGATTCGAAGATCGTGATTCGCCTGCTGGAACGTGCCGGCGCCAGCGCCCAGATCACCTGTGACGGCCAGACACTGGGTCCCATCGAGCCCGGCCAGCATGTCACCGTGGACAGGTCCCAACGCAGCGTCACCCTGCTGCATCCCAAGGGCTACGACTACTACCGCATCCTGCGCTCCAAATTGCACTGGGGCCGCAGCAGCATGCAGCGAAGCAGGCCCGAGGACTGACCGGCCATGCTCAGCCATCTACACATTCGCAATTTCGCCATCATCGACGAAGTGGAGCTTGAGCTGGACCAGGGCCTGAGCGTCCTGACGGGTGAAACCGGCGCCGGCAAGTCCATCCTTCTTGATGCCCTGGGGCTGCTGCTCGGAGATCGGGCGGATGCGGGCTTTGTGCGCCATGGCGCCCAACGCGCCGAACTCAGCGCCACATTCGAACTGGAAAAACTTCCCGAGGTCCAGGCCTGGTTGGACGATCAAGACCTGGGCGATGAAGATCAAGTCCTGCTCAGGCGAAGCCTGGGCTCGGACGGCCGCTCCCGGGCCTACATCAACGGTCAAAGCGTGCCGGTACAAACCCTGCGCAGCCTGGGCGAGCAGCTGGTGGATATCCATGGCCAGCATGAGCACCAGAGTCTTTCAAAACGATCGGTGCAACTGGACCTGGTGGATTTCCACGGCCAATTGCTGGAGCAGCGCGAGGAACTCGCTGGCGCCTTTCGCCAGTGGCGGGAACTTGAAGAACGCTTGGAACACCTGCAAAGCAGTGAATCTGACCGCACCGCCCGACTGGACCTGCTGAGCTACCAGTGCCAGGAACTGACCCAGTTGGGCCTGAGCAAGGAAGAGCTGCCAGAATTGGAAGAAGAACATCTAAAGCTGGCCAACTCGGGACGACTGGCCGAGCAATCCCGGGCCAGCCTGGACGCCTTGTACGAGGCTGACGAATCCAATGCTTACCAGCTCCTGTCAGGGGCCCTGCAACAATTAGAACCACTGGCCACCCTGGATCCGGACCTGGCCGGGGTGCTGGCCATGGTCAGGGAAGCCTCCATACAGGTCCAGGAGGCGTCTGACGAGCTTGGGCGCTACTTGTCCGAGCTGGACATGGACCCGGCCCGCCTTGAGTGGGTGGAGGATCGCCTGGCCGCGATTCATTCCCTGGCCCGCAAGCACCGCTGCAATGCTGAGGAGCTACCGGAACTGGCAGACAAGCTGGCCGAGGAATTGAACGAACTGGAAAACGCCGACCAAAGCCTGGAGAAACTCTCTGACCAAAGCAAAAAGGCCCGGGAGACCTATTTGAAGCTTGGAAAAGCACTCTCAGGCGAACGCCGCAAGGCCGCCGCCGAGCTTTCCCAACAAGTTAGCACCATCATGCAGCAACTGGGCATGCAGGGCGGCAAAATGGCCATCGCCGTTGAGCAGCTACCCGAGAGCCAGTACAAGCTGGACGGCCTGGACAAGGTGGAGTTCCTGGTTAGCGCCAACCCCGGCCAACCCCCCGCCGCCCTGTCAAAAGTTGCCTCAGGTGGCGAACTCTCCCGCATCAGCCTGGCCATACAGGTCGTGGCCGCCGCGGCCAGTCGCATCCCCAGCATGGTCTTCGACGAGGTGGACGCGGGTGTGGGCGGTGGTATCGCAGAGATCGTGGGTCAGCGCATGCGCGAGCTCGGTCAAGAACGCCAGGTATTGTGCGTCACCCACCTGCCCCAGGTGGCCAGCCAGGCCCACCGTCACCTGAAAGTCACCAAGCTCACCGATGGCGAGCACACCCGAACCCGCATCAATGCGTTAAACGAATCCGAAACGGTTGAGGAACTGGCGCGGATGCTGGGCGGCGTGAAAATTACCGAACGTACCCGGGAGCATGCCAGGGAAATGCTGGAAACCGCGGCGCAACCCGCCCGACGAAAGGCTCGCTAGGACTCCGACTCTTCCTGCTTGTTGGGGCAATCTTCCCGCTGGCAATGGCCATAGATGATCATGGAATGATCGGCAATCTTGAAACCGTGTTCCGAGGCAATCTCTTCCTGGCGGTGCTCGATGGTCTGGTCCACGAATTCTTCCACCATGCCGCATTCCATACATACGATGTGATCGTGATGGGGGTTGTCCGCAAGCTCGAAGACCGCGTGACCGCCCTCGAAATTATTGCGGCTTACCAGCCCGGCAGTTTCGAACTGGGTCAGAACCCGGTACACCGTGGCCAGCCCGAAATCTTCGCCCTGCTCAAGTAAAAGACGATAGATTTCCTCGGCACTGAGGTGACGCTTGTCGCTGGAATCAAGCACTTCCATGATTTTCACCCGTGGAAGCGTTACCTTCAGTCCTGCTTTACGAAGCTCTTTGCTCAATGTCTTTATTCATCCTTTATTCGACCAAGCCTGTTCCGAGGCGATTTTTGTTGTAGTATTTCCGCCGCATTATTACTCACCATCAACTCTGGCTCCAGCGTGACACATAAAAACCACAAAATCTCGACTTTAACCCGCTTCGCAAAACCCGTGATGGCGCTGTTATGCGCGCTTTCCCTGGCCGGCTGTGTCTACAAGGTCGACATCCTACAGGGCAATCACCTGGATGATGAAGCGATCGAGCAGGTGGAAATCGGCATGACCCGAAGCCAGGTTCGCTTCATTCTTGGCACCCCCATGGTGCAAGACCCCTTCCATGAGTCCCGCTGGGACTACGTGTACTACTTCAAGCGCGGCGGGAATTACGATCCCATACGTCAGCGGCTGGTGGTGTACTTTGAAGACGACAAGGTGGTGTCCGTCGACAAGGACGCGCCCATCGACTGATCAGGGGCCGTCAGTTTTCCCCTGATTCCTTCTTGCCGGTCTTGCCCATGGTCTTGCCCTCGGCTGCCAGCCGCCGCCTGACTTCCTTTGGGTCAGCCTTCAGCGGCCGGTAAATCTCCACCCTCTCCCCGGGCTGAAGCACCTCGTCCGGCCTGGCCATACGGCCAAAAATCCCCAGCTTGGAATTGGCAATATCAATCTGGGGATAGATGCCCAGGATACCTGATGCGTGCACGGCCCGAATCACCGTGGTTCCCGCAGGCACCTCAAGCGCCAGCAATGTCTGCTTCTCCGGCAGCGCGTAGACCACCTCAACCTTCATCAGTAGAGTCGCTCGCCATAGATTATTTTCACTTGCCGAACAAAGGCGTCCACCAGGCAGTTGCGGGCATCTTCAAACACCCGGACCACGTTCCGGTGGAGGATCGTAAAATTCCTGGAAATCCCGGCAAGTGTTCGTCCGGGACTGACCTTCACCTGCTCCTGGATACGACCGTGCACTGCGCTGCGAGCCAAAGTTGCCATGCCGGGCTACAGCTTGACAAGACCGGTAGCGTGCAGGAACACCAGTACCACGGCTGCCGGCGCCACAAACCTTGCCATGAAACGCCAGCCCCGATAAATAAATCCGGTCCCGACACCCAGTTCCTCGCTGCTCGAATTGCGGCAAAGCACCCAGCCGGCAAACACCGTGATCAGCAATCCGCCCAGGGGCAACAAGATATTGGTCGACAAGTACTCAACGTTATCGAATATGGTGCCCTGCCAGAACACAAAATCACTGCCGACGCTGAAGGAGAACACCGTTCCCATGCCCAGCAACCAGGCCGCCAGGGCCACGATAATGGCCGCCTCGGCCCGGGGACGATAAAAGGTCTCCACTATCCAGGCCACGGCGGGCTCGATCAGACCGATGGACGAGGTCCACGCGGCGAAGGTCACCAGTACGAAGAACAGGGCGCCGAAATAGATACCCCCGGGCATTTGACCGAAGGCCAGCGGCAGGGCCTCGAACACCAGTCCCGGACCCGACGCCGGATCAAGGCCGTTGGCGAAAATAATCGGGAAGATAACCAGGCCCGCCAGGATGGCGATCAGGGTATCGGCCAGCACCACGGTCAGGGCGCTGCTGGTAATTGGCGTTCCCTCGGGCAGGTAGGCGCCATACGCCATGACGGTTCCCATGCCGATGCTCAGGGTGAAAAACGCCTGGCCCAGTGCCACCAGCACCGCCTCGGAAGTCAGGGCATCAAAATTCGGCGTGAACATGAAGTCCACGGCCCGGGCAAAATCGCCCTCGATATAGCTGTAAGCCACCAGGATCAGCAGCAGCACCATCAACAGCGGCATCAGGATGCGAATCGCCCGCTCCAGGCCATGTTGCACACCCAGCGCCACCACCACCGCGGTCATCACCATGAAGACCGTGTGACCGATAGTGCTGATGGTCAGGCTGCTGGAGGTGGTTTCAAACAATGAGACCACCTGGTCCAGGTCGGCGCCGCTGTAGGCCCCGGTGAAGCTGTTAACAATGTAGGACAAGACCCAGCCGGCAATCACGCTGTAGAACGACAGGATCAGGAATCCGGCAAGCACGCCGATACCACCCAGCCATTGCCAGTGCGGGGTACTGCCCTCTTCCTCGCCAAGGATGCGCATGGTGGCGATCGGGTTGCGACGGCCACGACGGCCCAGCAGTATCTCGGAGGTCATGATAGGCAGGCCGACGGCAAACACTGCGACCAGGTAGATGAGCACAAAGGCGCCGCCGCCGTATTCGCCAACCACATAGGGAAACTTCCAGATATTTCCCAGGCCCACGGCGGAACCGGTGACTGCCATGACAAAGGCCAGTCTCGAGGACCAATGGCCGTGCAAAGAGGATCTGCGACTCGGTGAGCCCGCAGCCTGCTCGTTCATAATTGCCTACCCAGCTTGTAAAGGGTGCGAATTCTGAGGCAAAACATCGCGCCGGACAACAGCTAAAGCCGGAAAACACAAAGGTTTCGGTTGCTTCCCCAGCCCCGTATAATCCGCCGCAACATCAGCCAGGTCCAATTTTTGACCCGGCTCACCCACCCGGAGCTACACTACCGGGCAGGATTTTAGTCACAGGGAAGGCATGAGCAGCAAGGGTAAAAAACACAACGGCGCCAGCTCCAACACCATCGCCCGCAACAAGAAGGCGAAGTTCGATTACTTCATCGAGGAGAACGTGGAGGCCGGCATCGCCCTGGAAGGTTGGGAGGTCAAGTCCCTGCGTGAGGGTCGTGCACAGCTGACCGAAAGTTACGTGCTGCTGCGCGACAGCGAGGCCTACCTGTTCGGCTGCCATATCACGCCCCTGCCCACCGCCTCCACCCACATCCACCCGGACCCCACCCGCACGCGCAAGCTGCTGATGCACCGGCGGGAGATCGACCGGCTGATCGGCATGGTGGAGCGCAAGGGTTACACCCTGGTCCCGCTTAGCCTCTACTGGAGCAAGGGACGGGCCAAGCTGGACGTGGGTCTGGCCAAGGGCAAAAAGATGCATGACAAGCGCGATACCGAGAAAGATCGCGACTGGGAACGCCAGAAATCCCGGATCATGAAAACGGGAAAAAGATAGCATTTTCGCTCTTTTTGGTCGTTTTTGGCCCGATCTAGGCCCTTTTTGGGTCTTTTGGTTATAAAATCGCCAATTCCGTCCCGGCTTGAAAAATTCCTGTTCGACACTATATAGAGGGTGCGGCTACACTACCGCTCTCGCCTGTTTAGGGGCGAGACGATTACACCGGGGGCGACATGGATTCGACGTGGGTGTTGAAACTCCGGGTGCATGCCGAGGTGCAGGTTCCTCGTAAAACTGTTTGCAAAACTTTAGTTGCCAACGACGACAACTACGCTCTAGCTGCTTAAAAACCAGCCTAGTGCCCTCTGACCGGATCGTGCTTGTGCGATGTGGATTCCAGGGGTCATCCTTCACAAGATCGCGAGTAAGGCATGTCTGGGGCCGAACCGCTAAAACCTAACTAGACTGGTTTGTAGTTTTCCTCGCCCATCGGGTAGCCGCAAACGAGATTAAAGTATGGGATAAGCATGTAGAGCCTGTAGCGGAGAGCTTACGGACGCGGGTTCGATTCCCGCCGCCTCCACCAATAACAAAGGCCACCCATTCGGGTGGCCTTTTTTATTGGTTGCGTGTGAGGATGAGAACCCGCGTTCCGGGTTCGACAAGCTCGCCAGCGGCGAGCGCAGGACGTTGGAGCGCAGCGACGACGGTCCCGAAGCAAAGCGAGGGACGAGGCTCGTAGAGCCGAGCATTCCCGCCGCCTCCACCAACAATGGAAAAAGGGTGCCAACAGGCACCCTTTTTTTATTGTTTATGACGCCGTGTGACGAAGCCGCGTAGCGGGTTCGACAAGGAGCCGCCGGCAGGCGGCGACGCAGGACGTTGGCGCGCAGCGACGACGGTCC
>Ga0224507_10000209_pt1 | contig 23195 bp, 23 predicted proteins | sample SF_Jan12_sed_USG_3_FD_170159 | JGI IMG/M metagenome (GOLD analysis project Ga0224507, IMG submission 170159) | Sediment microbial communities from San Francisco Bay, California, United States - SF_Jan12_sed_USGS_13 | ecosystem: Environmental > Aquatic > Marine > Sediment | place: USA... | reverse complement strand
GCCCATGGCGTTAATGCAGTATTCGCGGGGATGCCGATTTGCCTGCAGTTTCTGCGCTGTAAGTGAGTATTTCGAGAAAAAGCACTACATCCGAAGGATAGATGAAGTGCTGGCTGAAATTGAGGCACAAGACCGAAAATTCATCTTCTTCGTGGACGACAATATTGGATCGGACAGGAAAGCACTAAAAGAACTTTGCCGGGAGCTGATCCCGATGAAGATTCACTGGTTCAGCCAGGCTAGCCTGGACCTGACCCGGGACGCGGAGATCATGAAGTTGATGGCGGACAGCGGAAATGTGGGAAATGTCACCGGGTTCGAATCCATTACTCACGCCAGTCTCAGGGAATCCAAGAAGTCCCCGAACATTGGTCAATTTACCAACTACCAGCGAGAGATCCAGGTTCTGCGTGAACACGGTATGCAGACCTGGGCGGCGTTCACCCTGGGCTACGACAACGACACCTACGATTCCATCATGGCGACTATGGAATTTGCACTGAAAAACCGGTTTACCTTCGCCGCCTTCAATATCCTTATGCCTTATCCCAACACACCGCTTTATCGAAAGCTTGAACAACAAGGACGCCTGCTATTTGATGGCAAGTGGTGGCTGCATCCGGAATACCGTTTCAACCAGGCCGCGTATACACCCGTTGAGATGAGCGCTGACAAGCTCACGGAAGCCTGTCACGAGGCGAGAAAACGTTTTAACACTATTCCCTCCCTGATTTATCGATTTTCCGATATCAAGACCAATCTCAAGACACTGTGGAGCGTTGCTGCGTACTGGCGATACACAACCTTGTTCCGCAAGGAAGTGTACAAAAAGCACGGCATGCGATTCGGTTTGAAATGAAGAAAATCGCCTTCGAATGGTATCAGTACGCAGCGCCGGTCATCCTGACGCCGCTGTCGTTCCTGCTCTGGTGGAAGACCTATGAAGGAAACCTCTGGCTCACCCTGAACGCCTGGCTAATTCCGATCATTTACGCCTACATTGTTCCCGGCATCGGAACGAATGTGATGAAGGTCTGGGAATTCGACACCAGAATCCGCCTGGGCAGATTCCGGCCCCACCATGGCTTCGTCTTTGGAAGCGCCACGGCCTCAATCGCCTGGCTGGTCCACCTGGACATGGCCAGCGACCTCGCGGATGTGCTCGCGGTCAGTGTCATATTCGCAGCCGTGCTTGGCCTGTGTAACGTCCTGTACGATATAAAGGCACTGGATTCGGGAATTCTTCGAGTCTACAACCAACCCTGGGCCGACGGCATGGACTCCCGGGCGATTGCACTGGATTACGGGCCGTGGTTTTTCGGCGGATTCGGTCTGATTTACGGCGCTGGCGTCGGGTTATCTGAACGACTTGCCATGCTGGGCAAACTCGACGGCATGACTTTCGCCTGGCTATTCCCATTGATATTGGTGTTTGCCATCGCATTCCCGGTATGGGGCTACCGCCGACGCTCATACAGGGTGCACGGCCATTCAGGTTGCCGCCCAATTGAGAGGAGTCAGTCAACATGACACCTGAACGCACGCAATATCCTATCGTTGAGAAGATAAACATATTGCTGTTTATCGCGGTGATGCCCGCCATCTGGGGGTTACTTTGGCTGGGTTCTCATGCGGCCCTACCCTGGGCCCTGCTGGCAGCAGTAACCTTTTCACTGGTGAACCACCTGCCGTTTTCATTGATGCATGAAGCCGTGCACGGAGTATTCTCCGAAAACCGGACCCGCAACGAGTTTTTCGGCGCGCTGGCCGGCGCAGTATTTCCGACATCTTTCTTCTTGCAAAGGTTTGCCCACCTTGGGCACCACCGCCGCAACCGAACCGATGAAGAACTCTACGACTATTATCTTCCGACCCAGTCCAGGCGCTTGAAGAATTTCAACCTGTATGCGGGCAATCTGTTTGGCCTCTACTGGTTTTGCATACCCTTCGGCACCCTGGTCTACCTAATTTCGCCGTGGCTATATTCATCGAAATGGTTTATCGAGGGACCAGCCAGGGTGCTGGGCTTCGAGCCCTACGTGAGGGAAATCGCAAAGCTGCCCAAGTTCCGGATCTGGATCGAGTGCCTGCTGGCCGTGTCTTACCAGGTGCTGGTCTGGCGGGTTCTGGAACTGAACTGGCAGGGCTGGCTACTGTGTTACGGAGCGTTTGCCCTGCACTGGTCGGCCTTGCAGTATGTTGATCACGCATGGAGTCCGCGCGACGTCATAAATGGGGCGTGGAACTTGAAAGTGCTACCTGTCACAAGCGCCTTTGCTCTTAACTACCATTACCACCTGGCACACCACCGACACCCACAGGTGCCCTGGCTGTATTTGCCAAAGCTGGTGGAAGCAGACGACCCAAGGCCCACCTTCTGGAGCATTTACTTCCGTCTATGGGGAGGGACAAGGCCTGCGCCTCCGATGGTTGGTGGCACAGACCCTTTATCCAGCTAACTCCCCGGGCCTGCGGTCAGGCTGATGCCTTCTTGCGCCTCATGAAGAGGAAGCTGATCAGCCATCCCAATATCAAGCCGAGCAGCGCGCCGCCGGCAGCAAATGTCATTAACGCCGACTCCGCCTTCGCCAGGATTGGGTTATCCAGGAAATTGGTGCCTATGTGCAACGACAGGATACGCCACTGGCCATCGTTATCTTTCATCACCGTGGCCGTCCAGCGGGTGGTCATGTCGAAATAACGCCCATCCGCCAGCACGTACTTTTCGTCGCCAGTACCACGGACAATACCGTACGTCTTGTCACCATAAAGCTCTGTGGTCGCATCAGGAGTCAGGGTAATTTCGAGGGTCTTGAGATAACCGTCTTCCCCGAACCATTTTTCAAAATACGCGGTGATTTCCGAGCGTTTTGAAATAACCTCCTGGTTGATGGTCGTGACCCTCAGATTCTCAACGAAGTAGGGCTCCAGGTCAGAGTACCTTCTCTCATTGATTGCCTGCTCCATACCCTGTAGCACAGCCCTGAGTTCCTGGTGAATTGCGTGATCCGCCTCCTCCGCATGAAGGGCTGTATTGCTCACGAAAAGAAAAGCTAACATCAATATATATTTAATCATCTCGCTCTCTTTCTTTGATTCGTTTACGAAGCAAAAAGGCTACCGCCAAACCCGCGATGACATCTATCAAGTGGTGCTGGTGCACCAGCAGGGTAGACGCGCAAATTACCAATAGCCACCCATACCATAATACGTTGTTCAACCGGGATTTCGACGCCCCGGAAAGTGCCAGCAGGATTAGCGCACTGAACACGACATGCAGTGACGGAACCATGTTGTGAGGCATGTCTATCGAAAACAGATTCGCATAAAGCGGCCCAAATATCCCGTCCTCCGGCACAGCCCTGACAAAACCGAGTTTTGCCGGCAATAATATAAATACCAGGCCGGATATGATCGTACCCGCGATCAACTGCTTGCCCAGCGCAGTCAATTCAGCCACGTTTAGAAAAAACGGTGGCAACGCGAACAAGACGTACATGGAAAGATAGGCCAGCATGAACTGCGGAACGAATGGCACACCCAGTTCCACCGGCAGATAAAGATTGAAGTACTCACCCCGGAGGGAGGTCAGCCAGTTGCAGGTGGGGTAAACAGAAAAAAAAGCAACGCCGACCCAAACCGCCCAAAAGGCATATGTTTTCCAAACGTTGGTTGATTTTTCAAGGGGCATATCCCACATCGTAGGACCCTTTTTCTCGCTTTGCCAATTCTGCCCTGGAGTTGGCGGAGAGACGGTTGCTAGCCCACTGCCTCATCCGCCGGAAAGCGCATGGTGATTCGTAAGCCGGGGTTCGCGTTTTCCAGTTCCAGTCTCGCGCCGTGCATGCCGGCCACGGCCTGAACCAGGGACAGTCCGAGCCCGCTTCCTGATATTTTCGCCGAGTCGGCACCCCGGAAGAAGCGCCCGGTCACCCTCTGGCGATCTTCTTCGCTCAAACCCGGACCCTGGTCGGTGACGCTCAGGAATATCGAGCGCTTGTCCTTGCCGACCTTCAATTTTACTTCCCCTGTGCCGGCATATTTCAGTGCGTTGTCGATGAGATTGATCAAGGCCTGGAACAACAAGTCCCTGTCTCCATTCAGGGTGACAGGCGAACCGTCATAACTGAGCGTGACCCCCTGGTCTTCGGCGCTTGCCTGGTACAACTCACAGGCATCGGCAGCCAGCTCCAGCAGGTCCACCTCTACCAGGCTGGCTTCATGACGGCCCGCCTCAATGCGGGCGATCCTGAGCAAGGCGGAGAATGTCTGCAGCAATCCGTCCGCCTCATCAATGCAACGATCCAGCTCCTGCCTCGCCGATGCATCCAGTCCGGGGCCAATTGAAAGCCGTTCCAGCTTGCTTCTCAAACGAGTCAACGGCGTCCTCAAATCATGGGCAACACCGTCGGCCACGTGCCGCACGGACTCAACCAGCACGTCGATCTGCTCCAGCATGTCGTTCAGGTTTGACGCCAACTGGTCGAATTCATCGTGGGTGCCTTTCAGGGGCATGCGCTGGTGCAGGCGACCACTCATGATTTCCCGACTGGTCTGGTTAATCACCTCAATGCGCCGGGTAACACTGGCGCTCATCAGCGCCCCGCCAAGCAGGGCCAGCACCAGGGCAAGGGCCATGCCCCACAGGTAGGCCGTCATCAACAGGGACTCGGTAGCCTGCAAATCTGCGATATCCATAGCCACCAGCAGGCGCAGATTGCCGCTGACCCCGAAAATTCGTCCCCTTGCGGTGGACTCGGTGCCATTGTCCGTGAACGGGAAATTCACCCAGCCTTCGCCTGCCGGAATGGCTTCTGGCCAGGCAGGAAGGTTGCCTCCCAGCGGCTTGTAGTCCGGGGTCGCAAACAGGTACAGCATGGTGCGGTCCGGATCATTGCGCATGCGCTCATTGACCAGGCCGGTCAGGCTCTGCAACCCACCCCGACGGTAGGTGTCAGCCAAACCCTTGATTTCCGCCTCGATGGTCGAGTCAGTCTGGCTGGACATGTAGCCAATGGTGGACCAGTAGACGAATGCCAGCATCACCAGCGCGGAGACTGCGAACAGCCCCATATACACCGCCGCAAGCTGGAAGGTGGAGGTTTTTAGCAGCCTAAGTGTGTTCACCGAGCCTGTACCCCGCCCCTCGCACCGTGTGCAGCAGGGTCTGTTCGAAACCTTTGTCTATCTTGGACCGCAACCGTGAGATGTGCACATCAATCACGTTGGTCTGGGGGTCGAAGTGATAATCCCACACCGCCTCAAGCAACATGGTGCGAGTCACCACCTGGCCGGCATGGCGCATCAGGTATTCAAGAAGACGAAATTCTCGAGGCTGCAGGTCAATAGCCTGACCCGAACGCAAAACCTGGCGAGACAACAGGTCCAACTCCAGGTCCATTACCTGGAGCCGGGTGACCTGCACCGTTTCATGGGAACCACGCCTGAGCAGGGCATCGAGCCGGGCAAGCAACTCGCTGAATGCGAAAGGCTTGGCCAGGTAATCATCCGCACCGGCCTTCAAGCCCTTGACCCGGTCATCCACCTCACCCAGGGCGCTTAGCACCAGGATGGGGGTGTGGTTCTCCGAGGCCCTCAGGGTTCGTACAATGGTCAGGCCATCCACGCCGGGAAGCATTCGATCCGCCACGATGGCGTCGTACTCTTCTGTGGTGGCCATCATCAGGCCCTCTCGGCCATCGTCGGCGTGGTCAACCGTATGGCCGCTCTCACGCAAGCCGCTGACTATATAGTCAGCGACGGTGGCGTCATCTTCTATTACCAGTATTCGCATGAGGGGATGATAACCGAGGATGGGAAATTCGGCAGCCTTTGCTGGCTGGGAGAAACCGGCTACGGGCTGCATCCTTGCAGCCCGCCGGCTTTCTTGGGGATTTGCCGCTTCAAAGCAGCGACTCGCTTAGCACGATTTCTATGATAGGGCCTGAAGGCTATCCGGCCTCTTTTCAGAACATTAAAAATTTGTCATTTTCGGCCCGCCCGCGGCCCGGGTAAACCTTTCTGAAATTTAATCCCCCTGCCACCCGCTCTTAAAGGTCACTTGGCTATGGTGACGCTACACGGGAAGAAATCCCGGAAATATTGAGAAAACCACTCTTTGAGGAACCCTCCATGCAAACACTGGCGACTCAATGCCCGGAAACAAAAACGCGAAAAAAGCGTAATGGACTGCTGGCCACCGCCATGGCCGTCGTCCTGGCAACGGGCCTTGGAACTGCCGGTGTCAGCCAGGCTCATACTGGCGATCACGACTCACAGGTCAGCGTAAGCAATCCGCACTCAATGGCCGATATCATCGAGCGGGTGCAACCCTCGGTGGTAAACATCGTAGCAACGCGATCCGCCTCGCATGCTGCAAGAATGCGCGGCATGGATCCCCGAATGGAGGACATGCTGCGCCGCTTCTTCGGACCGGGCAGACCCCCTGCCCAACCTGGACAAGACGAACCCATGCAATCCGCCAGCGCGTTGGGGTCGGGCTTTATCATCGACAGTGAAGGCTATGTGGTAACCAACAACCACGTCATAGAGGACGCGGAGCAGGTGCAGGTGGTGCTTGAAGATGGCACCACACTGCCCGCCCGTATCGTCGGCACAGACCCCCGCTCCGACCTGGCCGTCCTGAAGGTAGAGTCCGACAAGAATTTGCCCGCCGTGTCCTTTGGAGACTCGGATTCGGTTCGAGTCGGTGAATGGGTAGTGGCCATCGGCAATCCCTTCGGCCTGGGAGGCACCGCCACCGCCGGAATCGTTTCCGCCCGGGGCAGGGATATCCAGTCCGGTCCCTATGACGACTACCTGCAGATTGATGCCCCCATAAACAAGGGAAACTCCGGCGGACCGGTATTTGACACCCAGGGCCGGGTCATCGGGATTAACACCGCAATTTTCTCCCCCAACGGCGGCAGCGTCGGCATCGGTTTCGCCATACCGGCGGCCCAGGCCAAGACAACCGTTCAGCAAATTATCGAAGATGGGCATGTCACCCGGGGCTGGCTTGGCGTCCAGATTCAACCGGTTACCGAGGAAATCCAGGCCAGCCTGGGTCTTGAGGCACCCCGGGGCGCCCTGGTATCGGATGTAGACGAGGACAGTCCCGCAGCCAGGTCAGGACTGGAGGTCACAGACGTGATTCTCGCCTTCGATGGCAAGGAAATCACGGATACCCGGGAGCTTGTGCGCCTGGTGGCCAAGACCAGGCCCGACCAGAAGGTCCCCGTCTCGGTCTGGCGTGAAGGCAAGAAACGTAACATCGACGTCAAGATCGGCACCTTGAAAGATCCCGAACAGGAGATCGTCGCCAGCAATCTGCCAAGCAGTGAAACAGGCAAGCTGGGGCTGAGAATTGCTCCACTGGATGAGCAGTCTCGCGAGCGTCTCAGGCTGGATGAGTCGGTTGAAGGCGCCCTGGTCACCGGCGTGACCCCGAATTCTCCGGCGGCGCGCCAGGGCCTTCGCCCCGGCGACGTCATCATGCGCATCGGACAGTCCAGGGTTGACTCCCCCCAGTCCCTGTCCGACGCGGTGGAGTCTGCCGGCAAGAATGGAGACGAAAGCGTCCTGGCCCTGGTCCGGCGCGGCGACTCCCAACGATTTGTAGCCTTGAAGCTGGGCTAGGAGACAAACCTGAATTTGTGCGTGCTAAGAGTTCTTTACTAAACGGGCCCCCTCCCGTATCCCAAGGCGTCGTTTTGACGCACGGCCGGAATTTTTCCCGGCCGTTTTTTTGCCTGTGAAAAGGTCCTGGCGATGCATTCAGGCCGAGGCGTGGCACAATGGGGCCAAACACCAAACGCACAGAACAGGCAATCAGCTATGGCAGACGACGAATTAGACAAAAAATTCAGACAACTTGCGGACTCTTTTATCAGTGTCGCCAACTCCCAACTGGATGTGATGAATCGAGAAAATGTGGGTATGGCCCTGCTATACGCTGCGGCGCGATTCAACGCCTTCGTGGTGGCCAGCAATTCAGCCAACCTGGAAGCCTTCAGGGGTGACCGGGACAAGGCAATGGAATTTTTCGGGGCTGAGTACCTGCGGATGCTGGGTGCAAACCTGAGCGATCACGAGTTTGTTTTCGAAGATGACAAACCCTACGGCCACTTGCCTCCCCGCAAGACCGACCCTTCCTGAGCCCGGGAGCCCGACTTTCAATGCAGATCTGGGTTGACGCCGACGCCTGTCCGGTTCCCATAAAGGAAATACTTTTCCGAGCGGCCCAGCGCTGCCGTGTGCAAGTCATCCTGGTGGCCAACCATTACCTCTCCACGCCCTCCTCACCCCTGATCCGATCCATGCAGGTCTCCCACGGTTTCGATGTGGCAGACGATGAAATCGTGCGCTTGCTGGCCCGGGGCGACCTGGTCATCACCAGTGATATTCCACTGGCCGCCGAAGCCATGGAAAAAGGCGCCCACGTGCTCAGCCCCAGGGGCGAACTGTTCAATGCCGACACTATTCGGGCCAGGCTGAACATGCGGGATTTCTTGGACACCATGCGAGCCAGCGGCATGCAGACCGGCGGGCCACCACCCCTGGGACAGGCCGACAAGAAGGCCTTTGCGGCACACCTGGACAAGTTACTGGCCACGCTGGCCCAGGACTGAGCCACGCACCCTGCGAGACAGGCCGCCCATTCCGAGGCATGCTATGGCAAACCGTTACCTCAGCAAGCGCGCCACCCCGGAGGATTCATGTCAGTCGAGCAGCCAGGAAAACTTGTTTCTATCACTATTGCCGGCGAATCCGGTGGTCCGCTGACCCGACTCGAGGAAACCGCGCTGGTGGCCGGCAAAGGGATCCCGGGGGACCGTTGCTATAAGGAGCAAGGTGCCGACCCGGACAAGCAGCTCACCCTGATCGAAGAAGAAAAGGTTGCCGAATTCAACAGCGAAACCGGCCTGGATGTCGCCGCCTGGCAAACCCGGCGCAACCTGGTGACCCGGGGAGTAGATTTGAATGCCCTGCTGGGCAAGCGGTTCATGGTGGGTGAAACCCTGTTGGAGGCGGTGGACCTGTGCCAACCCTGCGCCACCCTGGGGAGCCTGTTCGCCACCGGACAGGTTCCTTCTGCCAAGGTGGTCAAGACCATGGTCGACCGCGGAGGTCTGCGGGCAACCATTGTCCGCGGCGGGACCATTCGTCCCGGGGATCGGATAGCCTCAATGGAGTAAGCCCGTGCACAAGAGCAGACTTGGGGGTTTTATTATCGATTGCGAGAACGCCGAGATGGATGAGGCCGCGGCGTTCTGGGCCGCGGCCCTGGGCCTTTCGGCCGAGGCCAGCAAAGGGGCCGGCGAAGAGAAATACCGAGCCCTGCGGGGCAAAACCCGGGACATGCATATCGAGGTCCAGACCGTGGACCACCCCAGTCGGGTACACCTGGATATTGAGACCGATGATATTCCCGCCGAGGTCGCCCGACTGGAGAGACTGGGCGCCAGGCGACTCGGTGACGTGAGGGAATGGGTTGTGATGCAGGCACCCACCGGACAACGCTTTTGCGTGGTGCCCGCCCACACCGAGAATTTTCAATCCCAGGCAAATAACTGGGAATGACCGTCACGACCCATCAGGCCGTGACGCCACTTTCAACGATAGGCCTTCTGAAGATCCTTCAGGACTTCTGATCCGGGGCAGAGTTCCTGGTGCTCCATACGTCCAAGGGGCTTGCTTGCGGTGCCGCTACGCTGGTGCATATCGCCCTGCTTCTGGTCGATATACAGCAGTCCCGTCACCACTTCGCCCCGATCCTGGGCGTCCATCAGGAAGTTGAAGGCACGGCCCCTGTCGGTGGGATCATAGTCCTTGTCCACCTTGCGAAGTATCACATGGCTGCCATCGTGCAGTTGCACGTCCATGGTTTCACCCTCGTCGTACCGGGCAACAATTTCCTCACTGGGTGGAATGAAGTCCGCGTGAATTGCCGGATGATAGTACTCGCGGGTGTAGGCATAACTCTTGGTGGAGGTGGCGTGATCATTGAAGGTCACGCAAGGCGAGATCACGTCCAGCAGGGCGAATCCCTTGTGTCTCAGTCCGGCCTTGATCAGGGGAACCAGTTGCTCCTTGTCGCCGGAGAAAGCTCTTGCAACGAAGCTCGCGCCCATTGCCAGGCTGGCTTTCACCGGATCGATCGGGGGCTGCTGATTGGCCTCGCCCTTCTTGGTCTGGCTGCCCAGGTCCGCCGAGGCCGAGAACTGCCCCTTGGTCAGTCCATACACGCCGTTGTTCTCTATCATGTACAACATATCCAGGTTACGACGGATCACATGGGCGAACTGACCCAGTCCGATGGACATGGAATCGCCATCGCCGGATATGCCGATGTAAGTCAGGTCCCGCCGCGCCGCGTTGGCGCCGGTGGTCACCGAGGGCATGCGTCCGTGCACCGAGTTCACCCCATGGGCTGCGCTGAGGAAATACCCGGTGGTCTTGGACGAGCAACCTATGCCACTCATCTTTGCCACTTGTTGGGCCGGCATGTCCATCTCCCAGAACGCCTGTACGATGGCAGCGGTGATTGAGTCATGACCACAGCCGGCGCACAAGGTGGTGGCCACGCCCTCGTAGTCGCGGACCGTCAATCCCAGGGCATTTCTCTTCAGGGACTTGTGAATAATTCTTGGCTTGGAAACAAAGCTCATGCCATTTCTCCCTTGCTCAGGAATTCTTCGACGCCGGCAACCACGATGCGGTAATCCAGGGGTTGGCCGTCATAGTGCAGGACGGAGTGCAATTTATCCTTATGCACCCTGGTCTCGGTCATCAGTAAGGTACGTAACTGGGCGTCCCGATTCTGCTCCACTACGATAATGTGATCATGCTCTTCCAGGAACTGCTCCACCTCTTCACCGAAGGGAAATGCCCTGACCCGCATGTAATCCAGGTGTATACCCTTGGCGGCCAACTTGTGGCTCGCCTCTCGGCAAGCGGCAGCGCAACTTCCCATGGTGACGATTGCGGTGCGACCAGGTTGATCCGAGGAACGAATCACCGGCCCGGGAACCACCGTCTTCGCGGTCTCCCATTTCACCAGCAGTCGATCCAGCACTTCCTTGTACTCGGCCGAGCTTTCCGTGTAGGCACCAAACTTGTTGTGACTGGAGCCACGCACAAAATACGCGCCCTTGGGATCTCCACCAGGGTATGTGCGATAGGTGATACCGTCCCCGTCGCTATCTACATAGCGGTAGAATTTTTCTACCTTGGCCAGGTCAGCGTCGGTCAATACCTTGCCGCGATCCGGACGGTAGTTATCATCCCATTCAAGCTCCGGAACCATCCAGTCGTTCATGCCGATATCCAGGTCGGAGAGCACCATGACGGGAGTCTGCAAGCGATCTGACAAATCAAACGCCTGCACCGCCATGTCGAAACATTCCCGGGGGTCATCAGGGATCAGCAGCACATGTCGGGTATCGCCGTGGGAGGCATAGGCACACAGCAACAAGTCAGACTGCTGTGTGCGGGTGGGCATACCCGTTGACGGACCGGCACGCTGGATATTGAACAACACCATCGGTATTTCCGCGTAATAGGCAAACCCCAGGAATTCGCTCATCAATGAAACCCCAGGACCGCTGGTCGGAGTAAATGAACGGGCGCCTGCCCAGTTGGCACCGATAACCATGCCAATGGCAGCAAGTTCGTCCTCGGCCTGGATAATACAGAAGTTTTTCTCGCCGGTTTCCTTGTCTACCCGGGTCTTCTCGCTGAAGCTGCGGAAGGCGTCCATCATCGAGGTGGACGGGGTAATCGGGTACCAGGCACCCACCGTTGCGCCGGCGTACACGCATCCCAGGGCAGCGGCGGTGTTCCCGTCGATCATGATGTGACCGGCGGTCTTGTCCATGGGCTCAATATGCGATGCCAGCGGGCATTTGAAATTTTCCAGCGCGTAGTTATAACCCAGTTCGATTGCCTGGATATTTGCGCCGACCAATTTTTTCTTGCTGGCAAACTGTTCCTCGATTAACTCCCTCAGCACCGCCATGTCCAGGTTCAGCAGGGCGGCAAGCGCGCCCACGTAGGACATATTTTTCATCAGGATTCGGGCGCGAGGATTCTCGAACGTCTCATTGCACATCCTGGCCAGGGGTATGCCCAGTACGGTGACATCATGGCGTTTGATGCTTCGTTCCCGGGGCCAAGTGGAATCGTACAAAAGCACGCCACCGGGACTGACTTCCTTCAAGTCGCGATCAAAGGTTTGTCCATTCATCGCCACCATCACGTCCACCTCGCCAGAACGGGCAAGGTAACCCTCCCGGGAAACGCGGATTTCAAACCATGTCGGCAATCCCTGGATATTGGAGGGGAAGATGTTTTTGCCCACCACCGGCACACCCATCCTGAAGATGGCTTTCATGACAAGTCCGTTGGCGCTTGCCGAGCCGGTGCCGTTAACGTTGGCCAGCTTGATAACGAAATTATTCACCTGGCTCATGATTTCGCCTGCCACCGTTTCGCATCTGCATGATCTGCAGCATAAGGAATAAGAATCCTGGACTTCTGCATATCCCAGGCACCGGTGGGACAACGCTCGGCGCACAGACCGCAATGCACACAGATGTCCTCGTCTTTCACCATCAACCTTGCGGTGTGCTTGAGGGGGCCCGACACGAACAACTGCTGCTGAATATTGGTCGCCTTGGCCTTCAGACCGTCACGCAGCACCGGCTCCTCTGCATCCGGCAGCATCGCAAGACAGTCCACCGGGCAAATGTCGATACAGGCATCGCATTCGATGCACAAATTATCAGTAAACACAGTTTGCGCGTCGCAGTTGAGGCAGCGCTCTACCTCGGCGGCGACCTGCTCAGCAGTGAAGCCCAACTCGACTTCCACATCCAGGTTCTTGAAGCGATTCACCAGGTCCACGCTGGGCACGATGCGCCGCTCGGAACCGTCAAAGCGATTGGAGAAATTCCACTCGTAGGGGCCCATCTTGGTGGCCAGCAGATTCAGTCGGTTGGGCAGGCGCTCGGCCACGTCCTTGCCGTGGCAATGCTGGTGAATGGATATGGCCGCCTGGTGGCCATGCTCAACTGCCCAGATGATATTTTTGGGACCAAAAGCCGCATCGCCACCGAAGAACACACCGGGAAGCGTGGACTCGTGGGTGACCTCGTCCACCACCGGCACATCCCATTTGTCGAACTCGATACCTAGATCACGCTCAACCCATGGGAAGGCGTTTTCCTGGCCAATAGCCAGCACCACGTCGTCACAGGGAATCATGATCTCATCCACGACGCGACTGTCGGTGACACGATTATTCTCATCAATATCGTATTCCATCACGTCGAACAGCATGCCCTTGAGAACGCCCTCTTCCACCACAAATGCCCTGGGTGAATGATTGACCACGATATCGACATTTTCTTCCTCGGCGTCCTCCAGTTCCCAGGCGGATGCCTTGAAAAACTGGCGGGGACGGCGGGCCATGACCTTCACATTCTCGGCACCCAGGCGCAGTGAAGTGCGGCAGCAATCCATGGCGGTGTTGCCGACGCCAATGATCAGCACCTGCTTGCCAATACTTTCAACATGATCGAAAGCCACGGATTCCAGCCACTGGATACCAACATGAATTCGATCACTGTCCCAGCGACCCGGTATATCCAGGTCCTTGCCCTTGGGCGCGCCACTGCCGATAAACACGGCGTCGTAGCCTTCATCAAGCAAGGCCTTCATGCTCTTCACCGGTGAATTCAGGCGCAGGTCCACGCCCATGTCCACGATGTATCCAATTTCCTCGTCCAGCACCTTGGCGGGGAGACGGAAAGAAGGAATGTTGGTGCGCATCAATCCGCCAGCGATATCCAGGGCTTCGAAAATGGTGCACTCGTAACCCAGGGGCATCAGGTCGTTGCAAACAGCCAGGGAGGCGCATCCTGCACCGACCAGGGCCACCCGCTTGCCATTTTTTTGCTCAGGCGCCTTGGGTAGCCGATCTGCCACCTCGTCCCGGTGATCCGAGGCGACACGTTTAAGCCGACAGATGGCTACCGGCTTTTCCTCCACGCGCCCACGGCGACACGCTGGCTCACAGGGACGATCACACACGCGACCCAGGATGCCCGGGAAAATGTTCGACTTGCGATTCTCCATGTATGCGTCTGTATAACGCCCCTGGGAAATCATGCGGATGTACTCTGGTACATCAGTATGGGCCGGACAAGCGTACTGGCAATCCACCACGCGATGAAAGTATTCCGGCTTGGTCGTATCGGTTGGTTTCAACTTACTCCCCTGCACCCCGAGTCGGGGCACCACTGTCGGCATTCTGGCACAAGACCGCTGGTCCCGCGGCCCGGCAAAAGCAAAATAAATGGCCGGCAGCGCCGGCGCGAAAGTGCGAAGGATAACCCGATGTGCGCCTTCTTAACACTGCCAGGCTACACCGGATGACCAGCATCCCGAGCCGGGCGGCGCGAAAATCTGGACGGCGAGGTTAAATGATGCGGCACAGCAACAGAGCAGATGGGTATGGAGCTTGTGACCACCCCCCGGGAACACGGGAATTTACTCGGCGCGCAGCGCCTCAAGAGGCTCCATGGCGGCGGCCCTGCGTGCAGGGGTGACCCCCGCCGCCAGGCCGATTACCACGGCCATCGCTTCGGCCATAAGGATATAGCTAACGGGGGTATGCACCGGCATGGCCGGTATCGCAAGGTGCAGCAACCAGGCCCCGCCGATACCCAGCACCAGGCCCATCAGGCCACCCAGGGACGACAAGATCACCGCTTCTCCCAGGAACACCCTCAGAATTTGTTGCCGGGTAGCACCCAGGGCCCGCAAAAGTCCGATTTCCGAGGTCCGCTCACGCACCGCGATGATCATGATAGTAAGAATCCCCACCCCGCCAACCAGCAGGGAAATTCCGCCCAGGGCACCCACCGCAAAGGTCAGCACGCCAAGCACCGAACCCAGCACGTCCAGCATCTGCTGCTGGGTGGTCACGGTGAAATCCTCGCCCCCGTGCCGGCTTACCAGCACCCGGTTCACGCCGGCCACGACCTCATCGGCGGGAGCGCCTTCGGCGTACAGCACATCGATTTCCATGAGGCCTTCCCGACCGAACAAATCCAGTGCCCTGGCCGCCGGTATGTACACCGTGTCATCCAGGTCAAATCCGAGCACCTGGCCCTTGGATTGCATGTAGCCAACCACCCGGTACCGGTCGCCCCCAACCCTGATGCGTTCTCCCAGGGCATTAGCATCACCAAACAATTCACTCTTCAGCTTGGAACCCAATACCGCATAAGCACGTGGAGCCCGCGGATCATCGTCAGGCAGGAAGTCCCCCGCCGCTACCAGGAATTTGAAGGCCTCGGGGAACTGGCTTCCCACGCCATACACCATGGTGCGGCGTTGGCGGCCACTGCCCTCCACCTCGGCATTACCCTGGACCACTGGAACCACCGAGGTAACGTAAGGGATCCTGTTCAGGGCGTCGGAGTCCTCCAGGGACAGCGGTCTTACGGTATTGAACACGCCGGTGGGCGCACCAAATGTGGTGGCCTTGCCCGGATTGATGGCGACAATGTTGGTGCCAAACTGGGTAAATTCGGCGAGCACGAAACGATTGACGCCTTCGCCTATGGAGGTGAGCAACACCACCGCTGCAATGCCCACGGCGATGCCCATGGTAGTCAGGATGCTGCGGGTACGGTGAGCCATCACCGAGGACAGGGAAAATCCGACAAAGTCCCGGCTCCGCATTAGCCCACCTCCGGCTCATGGATCAGCAGGCCGTTCATGCATCCCGGTTTATCCATTCAGGGCCTCCACCGGCTCCAGGGCCGCTGCCCGGCGCGCTGGCACAATGCCGAACACCAGCCCCGTCAGCGACGACACGCCAATCGCCGCCAGCACCGCCCAGAGCGGGGCCTGGCTATCCATATCCGGGTAAACACCATGAATAGCCGTCGTGCCGAGATAGCCCAGCAACAAGCCTAGCAATCCGCCAAGCGAGGCCAGAAGGACTGCTTCACTGAGAAACAGCATGGTTACCTGCCCGCGGGTGGCTCCCACCGCCTTGAGCAGGCCGATTTCCCGGGTTCTCTGGCTGACCGCCACCAACATGATGTTCATGATCAATATGCCGGCCACCGCCAGGCTGATGGCGCCAATTCCTCCAACAGTAAAGGTCAGCGCCCGGAGAATATTGTCAAACGTGGCCAGCACCGCATCCTGGGTCACCACCGTAACGTCTTCCTCGCCCTGGTGGCGTTCGGCGATGGTGCGGCGAATCTGGTCCTGCAGCCTGGGCATGACATCGCGACTGCGGGCCTCCACCAGGATCCGGAACAGGCCGGGGGAATTAAACAATGCCTGGGCAGATGCCACCGGGATGACCACCAGTTCCTGGATATCCACGCCTATTGACCGCCCTCCTGTAGCCAGGACGCCGATGACACGGAATCTCCGATCACCCAGCCTCAGCCATTCACCCAGGGCCTGTTCCTTTCCGAATAATTCCTGTTTTATTTTCTCGCCGATCACGCAAACGTTTACGGCCCGGGAGGGATCTCCGCCGGGCAGGAACTTGCCCCTGTCCATACTCAGGTGGCGAATCTTGAGAAACTCGCTGGTGGTCCCGACAACGGAAATCTCGCGCTCAAGCCGCCCCCGGGCCGCCCCTGCCGCGCCAACCATTACCGGCGCCGCCAGGCTCACCAGGGGGTTGCGACTCAGGGCAAGGTAATCATCCACCGTCAGGTCACGAGGCGTTTCGCCGGCCATCAGCGCCGCCGCCCCCCCGGTGGTTTCTGATCGCCCGGGAATCACGATCACCAGGTTGGTTCCCAGGGAGGCAAATTCACCGGTGACAAATCGCCTGGCGCCTTCTCCCAGGCCGGTGAGAATAACCACCGCCGAGACACCGATAGACATTGCCAGCAACATCAGCAGAGTTCGCCCCCGTGCCCTGATCAGGGACTGGGCGGCAAACTTGCCCGTATCGCCCAGTCTCATCCCCGCTCGTCCTTGACGATGGCGCCATCCACCATGCGCAAGCGTCGACCGGCCCGTTTTCCCACCTGGCCGTCATGAGTCACCACCACCAGGGTAATCCCGCCGGCATTCAGTTGCTCCAGCACTTCCACCACATCCGTCCCGGACCTGCTATCCAGGTTTCCCGTGGGTTCATCGGCCAGCAAAAGGGAAGGCTTCATGATGGTGGCCCGCGCAATCGCTATGCGCTGGCGCTGGCCGCCGGATAGTTGATCGGGACGGTGATGAGCACGGTCCATCAGGCCCAGTTGCTCCAGAATCACATGGACTCGCTCGCGCCGGACCGAGGGCGCCATCCCGGCAAGCACCAGGGGCAACTCCACGTTCTCGAAGGCGCTCATGCGCGGCACAAGGTGGAAGAACTGGAAAACGAAACCGATTTTCTCACCGCGCACACTGGCCTGTTCGTCATCACTCAGGCTGGTGACCTCCCGTCCCTCCAGCAAATAACGACCCGAGGTTGGCTTGTCCAGCAAGCCGAGGATATTCAACAGGGTGGATTTGCCTGATCCGGATGGGCCCATGAGAGAGAGGTACTCTCCCGGCTGGATCGTCAGGCTGATGTCATCCAGGGCATGAACCTGCTGGTCGCCAACCTGGAAAATCCGGTTGATGCCCTCAAGAGTGATCATGACTCGGGTCGAACCGGGACGCCCTCGCTCACGCCTTCCCGATCAACCGACAGGACGATCCGGTCGCCCGCCTTGAGGCCGGATTCAATCTCTGTGTATTCCCAATTGGCCACACCAAGCTTCACCGATCTGGATTCGAGTACACCGTCAATGTCTGAATACAGCAGCACCGTCGAATCTTCCAGGACCGACTGGGTGGGTACTCGTAATACGTTTTCACGCACCTGCAGGACAACTTCCACGTCGGCGCTGTAACCGGCCAGCAGCTCCAGCTCCTCCAGTTGCGCGACTTCCACCTCGATCTCAACCGTACGGGCCTGTTTCTCCAGGTCCAGGACATAGGGTGCAACCCTGCGCACAGTACCCGTGAAATTTTCCCTGGGGAATGCGTCCAGGCTGATCTTGGCCGGCATACCTGCGCGAATTGCCGGAGCGTCCACCTCATCAATGGGGGCGGTGACATACAAACAACTGTTGTCGATCAGATCCACTGCGGGGGGCGTGGGAATTCCCACTGGTGATGGCGTCACAAACTCGCCGACTTCACCGTTAACCTCGGCCACAGACCCGTCGAACGGGGCCCTGAGCAAGGTTCGTTCCAGCGCAGCCTGGGCAACCGTTTCCCTTGCCTGGCTGACCCTGACCATAGCCCGGGCAGCGTCACAGGAGGCGGCACTGGCCTTGGCAGTACCCACCGCCACATCCACCGCTTCCTCCGAAGCAAGGCCCTTGCTCTGCAAGCTAAGCAGACGATGGGATTCTCTCTCGGCAACATCTGCGGTGGCGCAGGCCTCGCCGGTCCTTGCCCTGGACGCATCTGTCTCGCGCTGGGTGAGGGCCAACTGGGCCTTCAGATCTTCGTTCCACAGCTCCATCAGGATATCGCCCTGCTTTACCTGGGCGCCCTCACGAGCGGGCAGACCGGCAATCTGGCCACCCATGGCGGGGGACATACGGGCCCTGCGACAGGCCTTGACGGTTCCGGCACGAGTGTTCGCGACGCTGGCCTTGACTTCGCCGGCAGCTACTTCATACAGAGCCACCTGGATCGGCCTGGGACGGTTGACATAGGAATAAGCAATGACGATGACTACCACTGTCACCAGCAGTATCAGCCATCTGCGAATCCTTTTAGATTTCATTCATCCCTGACCTGTCTTCCAAAGGCACCGGCCGGTCCCGGAAACACCACCGGACTTTCAAAGCCGGTCTGGCTGACTGCCGCAACTCCAAAATAGAAGTTGTCTATAACAATGTTTTCCAGAACATATGAATCTACATTACCCACGTAAATACTGTCCGTCCATACGGGAGAATCCGTAAGGCGCCAGTAAATTCGATAACCGGCAAGGTGAGGCGCAATACGCCTACCGGGAAGCTCCCAACTCAGGCTTGTATCAGCACTCACAGCACCACTGATTTTCACCCCGGTGGGCGCAGGTGGCGCCCAGGCCATAGAAGCCAGGGCCACCGCATTCAGGGCGGTAAGCTTGGCGGCATAGTTGAAATCCACGCCTTCAATGACATCCCCATAGGCAATGCCGTTTTCGACCCGGACATCCTGGTGCTGACGATTGTAATTCTCGTTCGCCTCCATGATTCTTACCGCCGGGAATCCCGCCTCATTGAAGGGCCGGTGATGGCCGCCACGAGCAAAACGATCAAGTCGGTAAATCAGCATGGTATCCATATTGGGAATGTAGCCATCAGCCAGACGGTCTATGTAGCGGGCAAGGTTCCTTGAGGCAGAATCCACCTCGCCACCCTGGAAGCGTCGCTGGCCAGCCTCTTCGGGGGTTTCCACTGCCCGTGTGCCCTCGGAAAAGATTCTCGCATGGGTATTGTCGATGATCCCGTTAATCCCCTGGATATTCCCGATCATGTCGTTATTCAGGACGGCATCGATCCGCCAACCATCGGCCAATGCCTTGGTCGCCATGGCCTTGCCACCAAACAGGCCCTGCTCCTCACCGGAGAGAGCGGCGTAAACAATCGATGCGGAGAACTTGTACTTGGACAGGATTCTCGCGGTTTCGAGCACAGCAGCAACACCTGAAGCATTGTCATTAGCCCCAGGCGAGTCGGACTTTGCATCCATCACATCGCTTACCCGGGAATCAATATCACCGGTGATAACCACGTAGCGATCCGGGTCGGTCGCACCGCGCTGGACAGCCAGGATATTGACGATCTCGGTAGGCCCGGGAATGCGCTCTTCGCCCTCAACCACCCAAATCTGCCTCTTCACTTCAAGGCAGGTATCGCATTCCTGGGAAATCTCCTCGAACCGGGATTGAATCCAGGCCCGCGCAGCACCGATACCGCGGGTCTTTGACTTGGTCTCCGACAAGGTATGACGGGTACCAAACTTCACCAGCTTCCTGACATCAGATTCCAGTCTCTCGGGAGAAACCTGCTGAACGATTTCGTGCAGCACGGGTTGCTCGCTGGGCGGTGCACGCAGGCCCTTGGACTGGCCATGGGAAGCCGTCACGAACAACGACAAAACAACAAAGGTTTTTAAACCAAGAACATGTCTACGCAACCGACTACCCTGCATTCATCCTGGTGGGCTATCTACCTTAGCCCATCCGCTCTTGCCGTCAAACTGCAGGACGAAAAACTTTTCCGGAGTAGTGCCTAATCGCGAGGCAGTTGTCGAGCACCGCGGGCAAGTTCCCAGGCGAGTATGGCGCGTTTTCTGGGCTCTCCCCAGCGGTATCCACCCAGTGCGCCCCCGGCGCGCAAGACCCGGTGACAGGGAATCAGAAACCCTATCCGGTTGGCGCCAACTGCCGAACCCACCGCCCTGGCTCCGGACGGTCGACCCAATTCCGCGGCCAGCTCGCCATATGACACGGTGAATCCCAAGGGTATGCGCAAAAGCGCACGCCAAACCTGGACCTGGAAGTTGGTTCCCCTGACCATCACCCTCATGGCTTCTGGTTTATCTCCCGCGGCCAGGGCAGCTAATGCGCGGTTCAGGACCACAGGGACAGATTGATCTTCCACAAGTCGCGCGGCTGGCCAGTCTGCCAGCAACTGCTCCAGTGGCGCCGCGGTTTGCTTGTCCTGAAAGCTGACCGAACACAGCCCTCTTTGAGTCGCGGCAACGTGGCACAAGCCAAAATCCGTCCGGGTCCAGGCATGACGTATTTCCAGACCCGCCCCAGCGCGCTTGTACTCACCGGGAGTCATGGCCTCGATGTCAACAAACAGATCATGCAGTCGGCCGGGACCGGAAAGACCCAGGGCCTGGCTGGTGGAAAGAAGATCGCGACCGGCAAGCAATTCGTCTTTTGCCCTTTCCAGGGTAAGCGCACGCAAGTATTGCTTGGGAGATATACCCGCCCAGCGTGTAAACAGGCGGGTGAAGTGGGCCGTGCTCAACTCCACCCCACGGGCAAGCTGTTCCAGGGACGGTTGATCCCTCCAGTTATTCGCCATGTACTCAATGGCCTTTTGAATGCGCTGGTAATCTCTGTGCTCAGTCATGCTGGAAGTGTATCTTGACGGCGGCGGCGCGCCACCCGATTTCGCGCAACTTCGGCGAAACAACTACGGCCCGGGACACCGAGATTGTTCCGAATCAACGCTTGCACTAGGCTAGTCCATTGAAATCACTCCACAAGCGGCGGCTTATGAAACTGGCTATGACTGGGACAAGATTCGGGATCACGGCCTGTGGGGCCACTTTCTGTTTGCTGGTGGCGTTTTTCGCAACCCCCACCCGGGCATCGCAGAATATTGATTCTCCCAATGAGCTACTCACCATCCAGGTCTCGGAATCCAATAACCAAGAGTTCCGGGTTCACCTGGCCCGCTCCAGCGAGGAACGCAGCCGGGGGCTGATGTTTGTTCGAAAAATGCCGGAAGATGTCGGCATGCTGTTTCTCTACGACAGGCCGGGGCGGGTCAGCATGTGGATGAAGAACACCTACATACCCCTGGACATAATTTTTATAGGCGCAGACGGGCGGATTATCCGGATTGCGCGGAACGCCGAGCCTCACTCACTGGCGAGCATCGCCTCGGGTGGGCCGGCTATTGCCGTCCTGGAACTCAATGGCGGGATCAGTGACACACTGGGACTGGCCGTCGGCCAGCAGGTTCATCACCGACTGTTGCCTACCGGCGAAGCACCGTAAGCCAGCGCCCCAGGTTCAGGATACTCACCAGGGACGCTGCCACATAAGTCAATGCTGCCGCTTTCAACACCCTTCGGGCGTGCGGCTCATCCCCTGACTTCAAGAATCCGCCTTGCTGCATGATGGGCAAAGCGCGACCGAAGCTGGCATCCAGTTCCGTCGGCAAAGTCACAAGATGTACCAGCGAGGACATCAACATGCTCAACACGCCCGCAAACAGCGCCAGGCTCGCCAGCCTGGGCGAGCGCGCAAGCAGTGCCAGCAGGGGAGCGAGTATCAGCATCACGCCTGCAAGCTTCTGGGCGAATATCGACAATTGAACCATCTGTTGTCGCAGCATAAACGGGCGGTAACTATCCCGATGCTGCAGCGCGTGACCGACCTCATGGGCGGCCACCGTCACGGCGGTCAGGGACTTGCCGTGGAAGTTTGCCTTGCTGAGACGCACCGCCCGGGCAACCGGATCATAGTGGTCTCCCGAATCAGTCACCTCGGCTAACACGTCCTGGAGATGCAATTCATCCAGCAGGTGCCTGGCCAACTCCCCGCCACTGCCCGGGTAACGGTCCCCGGGCTCACTGTAGCGCCGCATTACCCTTTGAACCCAGAATGACGGCAGCGCGAGCAAGCCGGCGAACAACAAGACAATAATGATTATCGGAAGCATTTGATTGAACCAGCGCTTACGAGGCTAGTCCGCAGAACTCGCCGGAGTCGCTTTGCACCGCACCTCGTAACGTAGATCAAACCCATAAGGGTTCGCGTCGTTTCTCTGGTAGGGACGGCGCTCAATCACCTCGTAACCATTTCCACACTGGCCTCGTTGAGCCAGCCAACCCTCCAGCCACTGCATCCTGATGGCTTCGCCAGACTCACTGTCCACGGGAGCTTCCAGGGTCGCCTTCGCCTCGAACACCATCACATCACTCTTGTTCATGGAGGTGCGCAGATTACTGTATTTGTGGCGATCAAGGTCGACACTCTGGTGCAAATCCTTGCAACCCCCGAGATTGAGGACAAAAGCCAAGAGGACACCCATGTACAGCGTTTTCCAATCCATGTTTATTACCTTGATCTCGAGTAATTCCAAATGAAGCTGCCAGCGAAGACGGTAGCGCAAAAACCGCCTTCACTAAAGACCGGAGAGGCGCTGCCCCGTATTCGGGCAAAAAAAGACCGGCAAATCAGCCGGTCTTTTCCGCGTTTCTATCTGGAGGGTGATCCGCCAGGAAACAGCCGCCTTCCGGCAATTATTTCTTCTTGCGAACTACTCGCTTCTTGCTGGCTACCTTTTTCTTGCTGGCAACCTTCTTCTTGCTGGCCACCTTCTTCTTGCTGGCCACCTTCTTCTTGCTGGCTACCTTCTTCT
>Ga0224507_10000208_pt1 | contig 23226 bp, 29 predicted proteins | sample SF_Jan12_sed_USG_3_FD_170159 | JGI IMG/M metagenome (GOLD analysis project Ga0224507, IMG submission 170159) | Sediment microbial communities from San Francisco Bay, California, United States - SF_Jan12_sed_USGS_13 | ecosystem: Environmental > Aquatic > Marine > Sediment | place: USA... | reverse complement strand
TGATCAATACCAGTTACAGGTTCATCCAGAATCAAAATTTTTGGATTGTTTACCAAAGCTTTTGCAATAAAAACCCGCTGTTGTTGTCCTCCAGATAATTCACCTATTCTTCTATTACGAAGTTCATGTATCCATAATTGTTGTAGAATTTCATCAATTTTATTTTCATCAGATTCATTTCTTAATCCCATTCGAACAACATCACTGACTGTAACTGGAAAGTTTTTTTCAAAGATTGGTTTTTGTGGAACATATCCAATTTCTTTAAGATAATCTTTTGATTTTCTAATATCCTTGCCAAAAAATTTGATAGTTCCTTTGTATTTTGTATTAAGTCTCAACATTGAATCAAAAAGAGTGGATTTGCCTGCACCATTAGGACCAATTATGCCTAAAAAATCACCTGAATTAACAACAAAACTAACATCATCGAGAGCTTTTACATCAGGATATTGAACCGTGAGATTGTTAATTTCTACTATCAACACAATGCTTCCTTTAGGTTTTCAAGATTTTCAGTCATTTTAGAAAAGTAAGTTCCATCAGAAACAACTTCTAGTGGAGATAAAATTAAGACCTTTCCGCCTATTTCATTTGCAATTATTTCAGATGTCCTTGCTGAAGCATTTTCTTCACTGAAAATTACTTTAATGTTCAGTTTTTTAGCTGTAGAAATTACATTTTCTAGTGTTTTTGCCGTAACTTCCCCATGAGAATTATTTGATGGAATAATTGTATGTTGATTGAGATCATACTCATCTGCAAAATATGAAAATGCATTATGAAAATATATGAAATCGCGATTGCAGTTAGATAATTCATTTCGAATTTTTGAATCAAGTGAATTTAATTTTTCAATATATTTTGCTGCATTTGTATGATAGAATTCTCCATTTTCAGGATCAGAATTAGAAAATGCTACTGCGATGTTTTGTACTTGTATTTTTGCATAAATAGGATTTAGCCAGATATGTGGGTCTATTGAATCATTAGTATTTTTTTCATCAAAATTTTTAGCTAAAATTCCAACACTTGTATCAACTATTGCTCCTTGGTAATTCTTTTCATTTAAATTATCAACCCAATCTTCAAAACCTATTCCATTAATAATTATTAAATCAGATTTTTGCATTTGTTGTACATCTTTAATCGTCGGTTCCCAGTCATGTGGTTCAACTCCAACTGGTACAAGTAAAGTAACATCAACTTTTTCTTGTCCTATTTCTTGTGAAAATTCATGAAGAGGGTTAAACGATGAAATAACCTGTAGTTTGGAATTATCAATACTTGAAGTCTGTTGATTAGAATTTGTTCCATAAACGACAATTGAACTTAATGGGATTATGATGACAATTGCAATGATTGCCATCTTAATCTGAATATTCACGCAGGCATTTAATCAAGATTATTAATAAATCTATAAAATCTTAATAAGATTAATTGCTAAACTTATAAGATAATTAATAACATTAGGCATATGCCTATAGTCTCAATTTCATTAAATGAAGAAATTCTCTCAGAATTAGACAAGCTACAGACATCGATGGGATTCTCAGGTAGATCAGAAGCTATCAGAGCAGGAATCAGGACATTTGTTTCTGAAGAAAAACAAAAGGCAGATTTATCAGGAAATATTCATGCCATTCTTTTAGTTGTACATAATGATCAGTTTGATCATGTTGTATCAGGAATTACACATAATTTTGAAGATCTGATAACAACTCATCTTCATAGTAAAATCGAGAAAGAAAAATGCATGGAGCTTTTTCTAATTAATGGAGATGCACAAAAAGTATCCACAATAACGAAAGATTTTCAAACAAATAAGAACATGGATACTGTTAAGCTAGTTGCACTTTAGAAATTAAGCGAGTTTCTTCTAGTTGCAAAAATAATACTCATTGTTGAAATTACCAGCACAAGTAATGCAATAGTTCCAAACTCAGGTACAACAACTAATCCAAATTCAGTTTCTTGTCCGGTATTTCGAATGTTTTCAAATTTAATAATTGTAGGACCCGTTTGATCTTCGGCAAATGTAAATTTTTCAAATTCGCCACCAATCTGTGCTAGTCCGGATGTACGATGAATCTCCTTTCCGTTTTGAATAATGACGAATGTATAATCAGAGCTTCTCAGAGGTTCATTTGTCCTTCCATCTCTAATAGTAAAAATGAAGTTTGTGTCAACCCCAGGTTCTATATCCAAAGGATCCCATGAAAGGTTTACTTTAAAGTCCTCACTTTTTGTATATGCCTCTAAAGGAAACGCTGTATCTTTACTGGCAGACAACGTAAATACAATATTATCAGGTATTGGTTCCTCAGATTTTTTCATTTCATTTTTCAAATATCGCAAATGATCTTGTAACAAAACAAGATGAATTATTCTTTCATCATCTTCCGTGTAATCATCAACTGATACCGAAGAATTGAATAGTTCAATTCCATTTACATATCCAGAATAACTAGGAGACAAAAATTCTACAAAATCTTTTGGAAAATGTGTTTCTACATGAACTACAGATACATGAGACATCTGTTTTTCATTCCAGTCAAATGGCATTTCAAATGCAACCTGTTTGGTCTCAAAATCATACTTGAAATTAGAAATTGAATCGAAGTATGACTTTGAACGAAACTCCACATCATTATTTTCAGAATCTTTTTGAATGAAAGAGACAGTCTCAATCAAACTCAAATCAGCATTGTAAATGGTAGAATTTTCTATGATGTTTGTAGGTTCATCTATAGTTCTTATTTCAATTTCAAAATTATACAAACCACCTGAATCAAACAAAGGTCCTGTGATTTCTACAGGATTAGATTCAGTTCCATGCCAAGCTCCAAGCAAAGAGTCTTGCTCACCATGAATTGTAATTTCATCATCTTGAGTTGGTGTTACTATAATTGGCAAAATACCATCTTCAGCAAAGAAATAATTTCTAAAAATCATTTCATCGTTATGAAACAAGCCAATTAGAAACGTCACATTTTTTGCATTTTCTTTTGTTTCATCTTCAGTTGCAATAATAGTAATTTGATCCTGATCATTTTCAAAATACATAGGCATTTCTACTGAAATGGATAGTTTTTTCCCTTGAACATCTATTGAAGAGATTGTATCAATTCCAAATCCATGTCCGTAAACATTGCTAGCTGGAAATAATAAGCATGTAACTAATGCAAATATTCCAAGTTTTTTTAACATCGTCATTGTTTCTATTCCATTGGGCTATTTCACTGTAAGTAGTTCTTCGACATTTTTTATTAGCTCATTCATAGTTGTTGCCTCCAAGATCGGTTGAAGCTCATTTGGATCCTTTGCACCAATTGCAGATAATGAATAAATGTAATCAATTGTTGGCGTCTCAGTAATCAGATAGTATTGCTCCAAAACATGATCTAAAGAATGTGGCTCAACAATTTGAGGTAAAGATTGTGTAATAATTTTCTTTTTCCATAATTCAACCAATCTTTTCCACTTTTCAAATGAAATATTTTCATCAATTTCTGGAATCATTTCGACTTCAGCTTGAATGTACATTTTTTCTTCTGTTCCAACTTTTTCATGAATGTCAGATATTTCTTGATGGCCTTCAACTGAAAGTGGATCATAATTTGCAGGTTGAGGAATTGATGATGGAATAATTTTTTTAATTTTAAACGAGTTTCTTCCGATTGTTTCAATGTGTAATTGTAAACCATCAAGTTCAACATCTTCACATTTAGAAATTTTGGCAATAGTTCCCACCATTTTGGGAGAATTCCAACCATTAACAGAGTTGTTTTCGTCAATCAAACATACACCAAACTGCCTATCTCCTAGCATGCAGTCATCAACTAATTGTTTGTAACGAGGTTCAAAGATTCGAAGTGGAAGCTCCTGTCTTGGAAATAAAACCAAGTCTAAAGGAAAGATAGGAATAATTTTTGTTTCTGTCAACTAATCTTATTGAAATGACTCTAGATATATGGAATACGGAAATTCTAAAATTTAGAATCCGTTCTCGTTGAGAATCATGCCCAATAAGGCAGCACGCGTATGCATCCCATATTCAGCTTGCTTAAAGTATCTGGCATTTTTTGTTTTATCCACATCAGACGAAATTTCATCTATTCTTGGAAGTGGATGTAGAATTATTGAATCGTCTTTCATTCGTTTAAGCATATCCAATCCCACAACATAACTTCCTTTAACTTTGAGATATTCCTCTTCGTCTGGGAATCGCTCCTTTTGAATTCTTGTCACATAAAGAACATCAAGTTCATCAAGATATTCTTCAATGTCGGTGGTTTCAGTAAAGTCCAGCCTCTTCTTGATTTCATAAGTTGAATCGGATCTTATTCGTAAGGATTCTGGAGAAATTAAACGAACATCAACATCGTAATTTCCAAGTCCATACAATAAAGAATAAACAGTTCGTCCGTACTTTAGATCACCCACTATTCCAATTTTAAGACCGTCAATCTTTTTCTTTTCTTTTTTGATTGTAAACAAATCTTGAATTGCCTGAGTAGGATGTTCCTCTGTACCGCTACCTGCATTGATCACAGGTTTATCAGAAATTTCAGACGCAAATCTGCTTGAACCATCCAAAGTATGACGTAAAACTAGAATATCAGAGTAAATAGACATTATTCGAACAGTATCAGAAAGACTTTCACCTTTTTGAGTTGATGAAGATGAAATATCAGAAATTCCCAATGAATTTCCACCAATGGATGCCATTGCCGAATCAAAGCTAAGACGAGTTCTTGTACTTGGTTCATAGAATAAATATCCTAATGTTTTTCCTTTACAAATTTCTCTTCTATCAGAGGAGTTTAATTGCATGATTTTGTCTGTTGAAGCAAAGATTTCTTCAAGCTGATCTTTGCTAAAATCCTTAATTGAGATAATATCTTTTTGGTAGAACTCGTTCATTCTTTCAATAATATATACTGGTGACTATACAAAGTATTCTGATGGAACAGTCCAACCTCATGGTTCGACGAATTAAGGAAGGCACTGTAATTGATCATATTGATGAAGGTAAGGGTCTTCAAGTGCTTAACGCATTAAGAATTGATGGTAGAGATGGAAGTCTGATTACAATAGCTTTGAATGTCCCAAGCGGAAAATTCAAAAAGAAAGACATCATCAAAGTGGAAAATAAGTTTCTAAAAGATGATGATACAAACAAACTAGCAGTTATTGCACCAAAAGCAACAATCAACATTATAAAAGAATACAAGCTTGTTGAGAAGAGAAGAGCATCATTACCTAATGAGATAGATAGAATTTTTAGATGTTCGAATCCAGATTGCATTACAAACAGTACAGAACACATTGAATCAGTAATGGATGTTATTGATAAGGAAGGAATGGTACTCAAGTGCAGATATTGTGCAAGAATTTTGGATGTAAACCAGCTAAAATATAATTAAATAAAAAAATCTAAAAATTTGAAAAATATGTTGTTTGGACTATTGTCCTAAGATAATAAACATCATAACTATACCGTAGATTGCGATTGATTCTACCATACCTACGAAGATGAATACCTTGGATTGTAAAGCTGGGTTTTCACTAATGACTGCAAGACCTGCTGCACCTACTTGACCTAGACCTATTCCTGCTCCACCGGCTGCAATACCAAATGCTAAGCCAGCACCTACGAGTTTCATAGAGTCGCCACTAGATGCGCCATCTTCTTGGGCATATGCAATTCCAGTAGATCCTAGAATTGAAATTGCTGATGCTGCCAAAAGTAACATGACGATAGTTTTCATTTACGATCAAGCTCCATGATATCCATATTTAAATCATGATAAGATAGTAGACTCAAACTCGATCTAATGTTTTCTTTTTGAATGATGTTAGATCGTCTTGAATAGATTTTACGAAATTATCATAATCTCCATCTAATTCCTTCTTAGAATTTTCAAGTAATTTTTTTATTTCTTCTTTTACCATTATTATCTACTTTCCATCTTTGCCTTCACTTTTTTTAACTTTGCGAATTCTTCTCTTTCTCTCTCTTCAAGAGTAGAAAGAATAAATCGAATATTTTCTTTGTATTGAGGAATAATGACATTTTCAAGGGCATTTAACAACTTTTGTGTCTTTTCTAATGCTTTTGCAAGACTAAAAATAGAATTTTCATATTCTGCTGCTTTACAAATTTTTGGCATCAATTCTTTGATTTGTTTTGATGCTCTATCAATTGAAGAATTTGTATCTGCAAATCCATAAGGCATTGATTTTGTATCTTTTTCAGTTACAGTAAGCGCTGGAATTTTAACATCAACAACTCTTCTAACATGAACATCTACTTCCATTACAGGAGGAGTAGATTCTGCAACAGAGTCAACAGTATTAGTACCAAGTGCTAGATATGCTTCGTTTACTGATTTGTAAATATCTTGTAAAGGATCCCAAATTCCACCTCTTGCTTTAGATGCTTCCTGGATCATTTCTTCAATATTTTTTAAGAGAACTTTACGTTTATCATCTAAAATTTGCTGAACCATAACAGCAATTTGTGTTGATTTTTTATACTTGAAAAGTTCAATTTTTGTTGCTGCAACGTTTTGTCCAAATGACATTCAGTTACTCTCCCTTGTAATATTTTTCTACGTACTTGTCTTTGATTTTAGTAATTTCACTCTTTGGTAATTTTGATACAATCTTCCACATAAGATCAAGTGTTTCTTCAATTGTTCTGTTCTCATCAGTTGCTTGCGTAAGGAATTCTTTTTCAAAAGTATCACCAACATCCATGTATTTGAGGTCAATTTCGGTGAGGCCTGCTTTACCTACAATACCTGCAAGTGCTCTTACTTCTTGTGCCCTAGAATATGCATCATAAACTTGGTTAGAAACTTCACTGTGATCTTCTCTAGTACTTCCTTCACCAATTCCGTCTTTCATCAGTCTACTAAGACTCGACAAAATATTGATTGGTGGATAAACTCCTTGTCTGAACAAATCTCTACCAACTACAATTTGTCCCTCAGTAATGTATCCAGTAAGGTCAGGAATTGGGTGAGTAATATCATCAGATGGCATTGTTAAAATTGGAACTTGTGTAACACTTCCTTTTCTTCCATTGAGTTTTCCTGCTCTTTCATAAAGTGTTGAAAGATCCGTGTAAAGATATCCAGGATACCCCTTTCTTCCAGGAACTTCCTCTCTTGCTGCACTAATCTCTCTTAGTGCCTCTGCATAGTTTGTCATATCAGTAATTACAACTAGAACGTGCATTCCTAAATCAAATGCCAAATATTCTGCTACAGTTAATGCTACACGAGGTGTGATGATTCTTTCAATTGCAGGATCATCTGCTGTATTTAGGAATAGAACACTTCTTTTGAGTGCACCAGATTCTTCAAGACTTCTTCTGAAATATTCTGCTTCACTATATTGCACACCGATTGCTGCAAATACTACAGCAAAGTCATCTTGTTTTCCAACAACACTTGCTTGTCTTGCAATTTGTGCTGCCAAAAGATTGTGAGACATACCAGAACCAGAAAAGATTGGAAGTTTTTGTCCTCTAACCAGAGTCATCAATCCATCAATTACAGATACACCGGTTTGAATGAAATCTTTTGGATATTCACGTTGTTCGGGATTCATTGGTTCTCCGTTAATGTCTACAAATTTATCAGCAATTGGATCTGGGAGTCCATCTTTTGGTCTTCCTAATCCATCAAATACTCTACCAAGCACCTCTTTTGATACTGGCATTTCCATAACTTTACCTACAAATTTTGCTTTAGTTCCAGATATTGATAATCCAGTTGTTCCTTCAAAGACTTGTACAACTGCTTTACCGTTTCCTACTTCGAGAACTTTACCTAATCTTCTTTCTCCTTCAGTAGTTTCAATTTCAACTAGTTCATCAAATGCTGCACTTTCAACATCATCTACAACAACTAGAGGTCCTTTGATTTCTGCAATCTTACTGTATTGAACTCCACCTTCTGCTGTCAATTGGATACTTTCACTCCTGAAATTGCTTTGAATTGTTCTTGCATATCTTTTTCTAATTGATCAAGTTTTGACATCTCATCATCTTTGACATCCATTCTTGCTTTGAGTAAACTGGATACTACAGACAATTCACGTATGTCAGATAACGCTGTACCTTCTTTGAGTGCTTGTTGTCCTTTTTTGTAAAAGTCAACACATAATTTCATTAATTTGAATTGTTTTTCTGGACTGCAAAAAGTATCAACATCATCAAATGAATTTTGTTGTAACAAACCAATCTTTACCATTCTTGCAACTTCAAGAATCAATTTTTCTTCATCAGGTAATGCTTCAGGACCTAAGAGTCTAACAATTTCTTTTAGCGTATCTTCTCTTTGTAGAATGCCATAAGTTTCACTTCTAATGCTAAACCAATCTTCACTAATGTTTTCAGTCCACCATTTTGCAATATCTGCAAGATAACCAGAATAACTGTTCATCCAGTTAATTGATGGATAGTGTCTAGAGTATGCAAGTTTTGCATCCAATGCCCAGAAAGTTTTGATAAATCTCATTGTGTGAGTTGTTACTGGTTCTGTAAAGTCACCACCAGATGGAGATACAGCTCCAATTAAAGTAACTGAACCATTACGTTCTGGACTACCAGATGCTTGAACACGTCCCGCTCTTTCATAAAATTCTGCCAATCTAGATGCCAAGTATGATGGATAACCTTCTTCTGCAGGCATCTCTTCTAATCTTCCACTCATTTCTCTAAGTGATTCAGCCCATCTACTTGTAGAATCTGCTACAAGTACAACGTCTTTACCCATGTCTCTGTAATATTCTGCAATTGTGACACCAGTGTAGATACTTGCTTCTCTTGCTGCTACTGGCATGTTACTTGTATTTGCTACAAGGACAGTTCTATCCATTAATGGTTTTCCACTTCGTGGATCTTTAAGATGTGGGAATTCAACTAATACCTCAGTCATTTCGTTTCCTCTTTCACCACAACCAATGTAAACAACAACTTGAGAATCAGCCCATTTTGCAATTTGGTGTAATGTAACAGTCTTTCCTGTTCCAAATGCTCCAGGAATTGAACCAGTTCCTCCTTTTGCAATTGGGAAGAATGTGTCGATGACACGTTGTCCGGTTAAGAGTGGGACAGTTGGATCGTGTCTTTTATTGTAAGGACGTGGTTTTCGTACAGGCCATTTGTGATACATTTTAACAGGAATGGATTGTCCGTCTTTCTCAGTAGTAGCCATTACAGTTTCTAAATCATAATCTCCTTCTGAAACAAGGTTTGAAAGTTTTCCACCTACATGATCTGGTGAAAGCATAATAGCGTGGTCTATAAGATCAGTTTCTTTAACAGTTCCGATAATATCTCCTCCTACAACTTCATCGCCATTACTTACAGATGGAACAAAGTGATATTTTTTTGTCATGTCAACCGCAGTCGTTGTGATTCCCCTTCCAATGAAAGAACCAGATGCTTTAGATAATTCTCTTAGCGGTCTTTGAATTCCATCATAAAGTTGTCCAATAATTCCAGGACCTAATAATACACTAAGTGGGTTTCCAGTACCAACTACAGGCTCACCTGGTTTAAGACCACTTGTTGATTCGTATACTTGAATAAATGCCACATCGCCAGTTAATCGAATAACTTCACCTACTAATTTTGAATTTCCTACAGTTACAGTTTCATACATTTTTGCATCAGACATACCGTCTGCTCTTACAGCTGGGCCGCTTACCCAAACAATTCTACCTTGAGCTGCCATTTTCTAAATTCCCACTCCGAATTTGGATGCAATTTCTTTCCTTATTAAAGGCTTCAGACGTTCAATTCTTGCATCAAGAGTATTATCAAATGTCATTGTACCATCCTTAGATTTTACTTTAATTCCTCCAAGACAATCAATTGTTTCAGATGATAATTCAGTTCCCGGGAATTGAGATAATGCAGATTGAACAACATCTTTGTCTTTTGCATTTGTAGAAATTGAAATTTCTGAAGTGCCTAAAATTTGAGTTGCTTCTTCAATCAAAGTCTTAATGAGATTTGAATAGTCACCACTGCGATCAGCATTTGCAATTTGGTCCAATGCTGTTGAAAATACCTTGTTAACTGCTTCTTCCAATACCATTAGTTGTTTATTTCTGGCTTCAATGTCTGAACTTCCTGTGATCTGTTTTTCGAACTTATCAGCCTCTTTTTTGCCATCTGAAATAATTTTATCATATTCACTCTCTAATTTAAGAACGGAATCATCTAGACTTTGTTGTGAATCAACTAATCCAGTCTTAATATTTTCCAAAATATCTTGTTCAGTGTTTTTTAGAATTTTATCAATTGTACTTTCTAATGCAGAATTAGATGCCAATGAGTGCCGTTTACTGATAATAGATTTTAATGTTTGGGAAGAGAATCAGAAAGATATTAAACTCAATGAAAGTATCCAAAATTTGTCTTGGGAACCGCCGATCTAAAACTAGGGACTGTAATTTTACCAAGAAGTGAGTCTCCAAGGGCAGTTTCAAGATTAACTGAGTTTGAATGGTATCACAAAATTGACTCTTCCAGCGATTTAGTAACTCCTGAAATTGATGATCTGCTACTAAAAGCCCAACAAACCTATCAATCAATTGATGACGTCATCAAAGGAATGGGCATTCCTCTTACTGTAGGAATTATGGAGATTTTATTCAAAGGAACTGTAATCAAGAAAAAAGATTATGAGATTAATGAAATTGAAGACATGGTAGAAGGACTAATCAAAGAGGCTCCTTCGATTATTGATACTCCCGCAAAATTATTAGAAGATGCGGCAAATACTAGACTATCCATTGAAGAATACAAGGCGCTCAAAGATACCTTAGAGATAATCAAAAAAATGAAGATGGATCTTTCTGGATTTGGTTTAATGAAATACTTTTTTACAAATCTCTTTGTCATTAATTCTGCAGACTTTGATGAAATAAGTCGTTCTCTAGAAGGCATTACAATTTACAAATATGATTTAGAAAGCAAAGAAAAATCAGCAATTTTGGTAATCTCAGGTACTGCAGATTCTGAAAAAGTTCTCAAAGTCCTAAGAAGTTTCAATTCTAATACATTTAAAATTCCAGAAGGTTTCCCTCAAATTCCTAGTGAGGCATATGCACTTGCAGAATCAAAAATTAAGGAACTAACTACAAAGCAAGCTTCAATTAAAAAAGAGCTAGCAGGGTTAACAAAAAAAATCAGAAGAGACATTTTATCACTTCATGAAAAAGCGTTAGTTGCAAAAGAAGTACTTGAAACTTTGAGAAAACCAGGCGGAACTAAACACTTTGCAGTAATTCAGGGTTTTATTCCAAAGAAGATGGAAGCAAAATTTACAGATTCGACAAAACAGTGGATGTCAGTTGTAGAAGACATAACTGATCCTAAACTAAAAGAGGAAATTCCAACATTATTTAACAATGGAAAATTTGTTAGAACTTTTGAGGTAATTACAAAAAGTCAAGGAATTCCAAAGGCTGGAGAACCAGATCCAACCCCAATGATTGCTCTAATGTGGCCAATTTTTTACGGACTAATGTTTGCAGATATGGGTCACGGGTTATTACTAATGGCACTTGGTTTATTGTTCAAGTTTAAGGGCCAAGGAGAACTATCTAGATGGGGAATGCTAATTGCAATTTCTGGTGCCTCAGCAGCAATTGCGGGTGTGGCGGCAGGAGAAGCGTTTGGTTTCCATCTTGATCATATGGGTCCATTTGAAGGACTATTAGAAGCAGGTGGGGCATTGCATTCAGTAAGTTGGATAGTCGGAATTCTCAGTGTTGCAGAATTAACATTTGAACAGGTAATCAATATTCTCAAAGTTTCATTATTCATCGGAATTGTGCATTTGGTTTGGGCAATGACTCTACGTGTAATTAGATTGCTAAAAGACGGACACAAGATGGTAGTATTTACTGAAGCAATTCCAAACATCACACTCTACGGAGGAATTGTCGTAATCATGATGTGTGCAATTGGTTCACAGTATGATGTTATGAACATGTATTCCAAAGTTCACACAGAAGCAGTTCCTTGGGTTACAATGTTCCTTGGTGATTGGGCAGTGGTTTGGATTATTACAAGAATTTCAGTTGTTATCGTAATTGCATCAATGGTAATCATGATGGTTGGTGGTGTATTGCATGCAAAGAAACATCCTGAAGACGGGGCAGATCCTGCTAGCGTCATAATGGAGGTTCTCTTAGGCAAAACAGTAGAGAGTCTAGCTCACACAATCAGTTATGCCCGACTTGGAATTATGTTACTTGTGCATGCGGCTTTGCTGATGACAGTAAACAATGCATTTACGTCTCTAGGCGGTGTTGAATCAGGTGCTGCAATGGCTATGATCATTGGCGGAAACCTGGGAATTATGATGATTGAAGGATTAATTGTGTATATCCAGTCTCTCAGATTGCACTTGTATGAATTCTTTACAAAGTGGTACGTAGGTGGTGCACAACCATTTAGACAAATTAGACCAGAGTTGATTTACAATCAATTCATTTGGAAAAAAAAATAGAAATTTAGAAAAATCTAGTCATTTTCATAAAGATTTACTGTGACTTTTGTAGTCCATGGTTTGAGATTATCAGGGAAGATTACTAGTAGGCCACTGTCTTTTTTGATATTATTACAAGTTCCACTGTAGCTTTGTTTGTTTTGGCCATAGCAACCAGATTCAGCGTAATAATCAAATTCGGAATTTGCAAAATGTTCACGCTGAATAGATGATGAAACAAAATATACATCAAAACCCAAATCTTTGTTATCAGTTTTTACACTATAATCAAATGACGTAGTATCCTTTGATGTACAAATAGGGAAAAACTGAACATATCCATTTTTAATTTTTGATTGTTGTTCTGAATCACCATAGTTTTTGTTATCGATGTTTGGATATACAGAAACATTAGGATCTGTACTTAGTTGTTGTCCTTGGACATATTCTATCTCATGTCTTATAGTATCTACAGCTTTTCTATACAGCATTGGTTGCCATTCTTCTTGACAGTCACTAAATTCGTGTTTTAATTCAACATAGGATTTGTCATTAATTTCATGAAGTTGATTTGTATTGTATTCTTTGAATTCTGCATCAAAGACATGATTTACATTGTTAATTTTATCTGATTTGTGCCAAGTGTTTGTTACATCAAAAATAATATTTTTTGATTCACTGTGCCATTCAGAAAGTAAATGAACATACACTGAATACTTGTTAACAACTTCTTGAGTTTCTGATGCAAAAATCAAATGACCAAAAAAAGCATTTACAAATATTATAGAAAATGCAAGAACTGGAATTATCATATAGAGAATTTTATTCATTTTGACCTCCAAAACAGCTAAAAGATAATCCACAATTATTGCATGAGAAATTGTCATCTTTACATTGAATTTTTTTAGAACCACACTTTGGACATTCCTTACTTTTGATTAATTCAGTCATTTCCTTTCCTCATAGAGTGGTTTTGATAAAACGCCAATTATTGCACCAAAGACAATATGTCTAGACATAGTCATTGCTGAAACTTCAGGGGCAATATTTAATCCTGCAACACAAGCTCCTAAAGCTGGAAGCATTCCAAACCATACAGTTGTGGCAGTCACAATCACTCCAAAAATTATTTCATGCAACCATATTCGATTGTTAAAAATTTTCCTTGAAATAGGCATGAAGACATATCCAAAGAATAATGTCAAGCCTATTCCATTAGTAATATGAAAAATATTTCCAATGATTATGGATGATTCATTTTCACCAGCAACCAACTGTCCTAAAACAACTGAAATGTCTAGTGGTATTCCAGTAATTTCCATATCAATAAATGCTGCAATGTAAAACGCCAAAGTTCCAACTAGTCCAGCGATTACTAAGCGAGGAAACTTTTGATTTCTATATGTTTGTTTTACACTCATTTTAATTCACTCCCTTTACTGTAGTAGAATTTAACCAAGAAGCAAATGCTTTGGAGGCTTTTGGAATGATAAATGTCATGTAAGAAGGAATTACAATTGCATTAATCATGATTATTGTCCATACGGGTATAAAAGTATCAAAAGTATTGAGTGGAATGTTTAATCCGAAAGCCATCGGAATAGCTACTAAAACAGCTATTAGTGCTCGTTTTGAGTAAGGTGGAAGACTTGAATTTGAGTTATTCTTTTTAGGATTTGTTCTAAAAAAGAAAAAGGAAGGAGTTTGCATCATTTTCATCACTCTGTACTTTGCAAGTACTCCACTACATTTTGTGTTGTTCTTAATGGAACGATTTTTGTTGCATTAAATTTTGCAACTTGGGTTTCTACCATAAGATCCTGAATTACATGTGCGCCAGGTGCTTCAACTATCCATTCAAAAGTATGCTCTAAACCAGAGTGATACATTGAAATAATTTTAATTCCTTTTGCATTTGCATCTTGTTCAAAGGTAGATGCTACCTGTAGAAGCAATTTTTTGTTCTCCTCATTAAAAAGTGGGCATGCTTCAGTAGTATGTGTACCGTAGATTCCGTAGGTTCCCATTGCTTGATTTTGTATTTGTTGTGTTGTCATGATGTAGTATAATGAGAAATAGTACATAGGCTGGCTGGACTAATTTTTATTGAAAATTGTCCAGATTGGACATGGATAGTAGGTTAAAAATCAAAAGTTCATCTTAAAATGTCCAAATTGGAAATGGATAATAGATTGTTCAATTAATAAAATTAGTTGGTTGACGAAGTAGATAGAATCATCCTATCACAACTAGGTAAAAATGCAAGAATGTCTTCACAAGAATTACAAAAAATACTTGGTACCTTAGGACATAATATTACTGATAGAGGAATTAGACATCGATTACAAAAATTAGAAAAAAATAATGTGATACTAGGTTACTCTGCAATTTTGAATCCCAATATTCTATCTGAAAAAATTAATCGTACCATAATTTTAAAATTTAAATTTGCAAAAGACACACCTGAATTAATTGATAGATTCACAAGCTATGTTGTTGATGCACAATTCTGTACATTTTCTAGCAGATTAAGTGGAGATTATGATTGGATATGTCATTTTGTTTTTGATTCTATTGAGCAATATGATCTTGAAACAAACAATTTTCTAAATAGATTTGGTGAGTTAATTTCAGACTTTCGATCCTATGAATCAAATACAATAAAATCATCTCCCTACATGATTTATGATGAACAGGAAATAAAAGAAAGAAAAAGAAGAATTTATGAAATTTTAGAATCATTGAAAAAATATGATAACATTAACGATCGATTTCAAGAAATTGTTGAATGTATTGTAAAATATTTTGGTGCATCGTTTGCACGAATTTGGTTTGTAGATAAACAAAGGAAAGAACTAATTCTCAAATTTAGTGCTGGAAAATATACACAAATTGATGGCAGTTTTTCAAAAGTATCAATTAATTCATTAAAAATTGGTCATATTGCCAAAACTAACAAACCTGTAGTTTCAAACGATGTAGTAAATGATCCACGAATAAAAATACATGATTGGGCAAAAAAAGAAAAGCTCAAATCATTTGCAGGTTATCCATTATCATATAAAGGAAATGCAGTTGCTGTAGTTGCAATGTTTAGCAAGAAAAAACTGAATCATCTGGATTTCGAATTATTTGGATTGTTTTCTGAACAGCTTTCAAAGGAATTAACTGGATTTTTTGAGGCCAAAGATTTTCTTTCAGAGTAGTAGACTTACCTAGTCAGTGGTATAGCTATTTTTCTACAGGTAATTCTGGCTTGTTACCCCATTCGCCCCAAGATCCAAGATAAACTCGAACATTTTTGAATCCTAATTTTTTCAAGACTAAAAAGGAATTGGCAGCTCTATATGCCCCTTGACAATAAGTAACTATTTCAGAGTCTTTTGGAATTTCATACATTTTAGATAATTCTTCATCATTTTTAAAAGTGCCATCTTCAGAGATATTTTGATTCCAATCAATATGGATTGCATTTGGAATATGTCCAGATTGAGCGGCTCTAACTATACTTCCATCATATTCTCCAGTAGAACGAGCATCAAGGATTTTCACATTTTCTAGATTGTCTCTAATGTATTCAAATCCTGAAATTATATCTGGATTGATTTTCCCTGAAAAATTGGACGGTTTGAAACCATTAGATTTGGTCTCCAGTGGAAGATTTTCTTTTTTCCATTTTGTAATTCCTCCATCTAACATTGAAACATTTTGATGTGAAAAATACATCAACATCCAAACTCCTCTTGCTGCCAACATTCCAGATACAGAATCATAAAATATGACTTTTTTTTCTGGTGTTACTCCAAGAAATGAGAGGAGATTTTGTGTTTGATTATTAAAATTTTCAATTCCTTGTTTTGTGGTATCAATCCAATGAAATGCAAATAAATCCAAATGAACAGCTCCTGGAATATGACCTTCAGAATATTCTTTGAAAGAACGAGTATCAGCTATTATAATATTAGGATCATCGAGAATGGAGTTTAGATCAGTTGTAGGTATTAGCATGGTTTGGATAAAATCATCAAATCTAAATTTATTTGGATTGTATAATAAAAAGAGGTGAAAAAGTTTTCTTATTCATTTACATATACAATGATACCTTGTATTCGGTTACACATATGAATTCTTTACAAAATGACATGTATTCTTCAAATCAAAAAAGAAAAAAACTAATGAAAATAAGACATGGCTTATTATAATGCCTCTGAGTCTGTCTTCTTACTAGCAATATTAACTACTTGAACGACGTCGGTAATAATCACTATTCCGTCACCACTCTTTCCAGTGTAACAAGATTGAGTTATGGCTGAAACAATTTTTGAAACTTCAGAATCATCTACAATTGCCATGACAGAGTCCATATTATTGTATTCAGCCCGAAACTGTGTTGTTCCTCGACCACTTCTAAGCATAGGTCGCTCTCCAGAACCTTGACCTTTTATACTTGTCACAGTTACACCTTTTGCTCCTGCAGATCTAATTGCATGGACTACATCAGAGAGTCTATCACTTTTGACTATGGTTTCAAGTCTTTTCATGTTTATGTTAATAGTGACTTATTAAAAAAGATATAGAGAAGCAAGTAACACGTGAAATCATTTTGTGTAACAATTTCAAAATTTTAATTGCACACCATAAAAAATATAAAAATTGAAAACATAAATGGATTTTTTTAATTATTCTAATATTGGTTAGTAAACATTAAATCGAAATTATGTACTAACACATGTAGTCATAGTTATCTTAAGATAAAATTTGCATCTTAATTTATTCATTAACATATGCACGTTCACCATGTTGAGCTAAATCCAATCCAATTTCTTCTTCTCTAGGTGTAACTCGTATACCACCAGGCCATACTAAATCCATCACTTTAAGAATACCGATCGTAACCGCTAAAGTATAACCAACAGTTATAGCAGCACCAATTATTTGAATACTTTGTTGTTCCATACCCTCTGCAGTACCAGTCCATGCACCAATACCATCACCAGTATCCCATATATGTGGACTTGCCAGTGTGCCAGTAAGAATGACTCCGGTTAATCCACCCATGCCGTGAACTCCCCAAACATCTAAAGCATCATCCCATTTTCTAGCATTCTTAAATGCAACTGCACCATAACATACAGCACCAGCAGCAATTCCAATAATCAACGCACCCATCGGACCTACCCAACCAGATGCAGGAGTAATGGTTCCTAATCCAGCAATGGTTCCAGTGGCAGCACCAATGATGCTTGGCTTTCCGGTATGAGCCCAACTAAGCAACACCCATGTCACAGTACCCATTCCGGCAGCTATGTTAGTAGCCATCCAAGCACTAACACCTATACCATCAACCATAACTTCACTTCCAGGATTAAATCCAAACCAACCAAACCAAAGAATACCAGCACCTAAAACAACCATTGGTATATTATGCGGTTCCATTGGAACTTTTCCAAGTCCCATTCTTCTTCCTAGGACAAGTGCACCAGCTAATGCTGCAAATCCAGCCGTAATATGTACAACTGCCCCTCCGGCAAAGTCAAGTACAAAACTAGGCGCGAGAGAAGGATCTAAATCCAGTGTGCCATCTGCCATAAATCCACCACCCCATATCCAATGAGCAACTGGATAGTAGACAAATGTGGACCAAAGTACAACAAATATCAAAACCGCACTAAATTTCATTCTGTCAACAATAGAACCAATAATTAGAATAGGAGTAATTATTGCAAATGTTCCCTGAAATGCCGCAAAAAGCATATGAGGAATTGTGCCAGGCCAATCTTGACTACATTGATCCGCATCCACCATTGCGTTCATTTGATATGCAGCAGACCATGTATCGCTACAAGGACCTACTGATCCAAGTGGGGCATAGTGAGAAACACCGTTAAATCCAACATAATCAAGTGAACCCATAAATGCATTACCTGGTTCATCATTAGGACCAAATGTCAAAGAATAGCCAAACGCAAGCCATTGAACAGAAGCTACACCCATAATTATTAAAGTCATACCGAAAACATTAACTACATTCTTACTTCTAGCAAGACCGCCATAAAAGACAGCTACACCAGGACTCATCAAAAGTACCAAAGAAGTAGCCATTAACATCCAAGCCGTGTCACCAGTGTCAATTCTACAAGGTAACATGTTACCATCATCATCAGAATACCAACATTCATGAGGATTACCAGTGTATATTCCAGAAGTTCCCATTACATAACCATCCATTCCATCAGATGTAGACTGTGCATAAGCCTGAGTCATTGCAGTAACAGAAACAATTGAAAATATTGTAAACATTATGATAAGAAAAGTCTTTTGGTTTTTCACTTTTTACCCTCAAACACAATTACTTAAAAAGATATATTATTTTTTTTAATAAATTGTATTACTATTGTAAATCAAATTATTTCTAGACTAATATTTTATAAGATAAAATATAACATCAAACATGTTGAAAACATCTCTTTTTGAAACTTTTAAGTTAACAAATCAACTGACGGGTAAGGCAAAAAGACAAAGAAAAATAATCAAAATTATTGGAGCCACAGATATTCCAGATCGAAGAACAAAAGTAGAAATTTCAAGAGAGATAAGTAGAGAGAATAAACAATCTTGGAAGAATTCTTACTCTGGTGTTTATAACGATATTGAAAAAATATTGTTGCCCCAAAAAATAATTGAAGAGGAAGGAAGAATTCCACTCAAAAGAGGACCACGTTTACTACAAAGAGAAGGTACAGGATATTACAAATTAACAAAAATAGGTACATTATTGTTATTTTGTATAGAAGACAATAAAGTGAAAATAGACTTTACAGATTTCACATATCAGCAAGATCTGGGAGAAGAATTAAATTTATTATATACAATTAATCCTGTTTTGTGTTTTTTATTGCTAGAAAAATATACATCCACAAGGTGCACAAGTGGAAAGGACATAATACCAATCACATTAGAAAAGATTAGTAAAATAGCTGAATTTCCATTAAGTTGTAATTTAGAATTTATAAAATCAATATTGTCATACAACGAAGATAATCAAAGAAAAATATTACAAATTCTATCACATATTGATTCTAAACATTAAAATCTATTTGTATTTGTTTCTAGTATGTGGGATCATCAAAGAATGTCTATGCCTCTGTAAAAGCATACAGTAAAAGAGGTAAATTACTAGCAAAGTCTGATTTTCAAACACTTGCTGAATCAAGAGATTTAGAAGAATTGATGACCAGAATCAAGAATACAGTTTACGGGGATGCAGTAGCAGACGTCCAAAAACCATACACTTCACAAAATATTGAATCAGCCCTAAGAAGTAAATTAGCAGATATTCATTATTCCATTGCTAAAACATCCGGAAATTCTGGTGTCTTAGACGCATACTATATGAAATTCATTGTTTCAAATCTAAAATTAATTTTGAAAGGCAAGATATTAGGAAAATCACAAGAGGAAATCGAATCCCATGTAAATCTTCATGCAGAAGAATTAATCAAACAAAGAGATGTTGTGATTAAAGCACTGGTTGCAAAAGACTTTGAAGAGGCAGTTGCAAGTTTGAATTCAGTTCAATTTGCTGATGAGATTGCAAAGGCTGCCGCATTGTACAATGAGAAAAAGAACCTACAAATCTTTGACACGTATTTTGACAAAATATTATTTCAGCATCTTGCTGGTGCAATGAAGAATTATTCCGATAAGGAAGCAACAAAAATAGTTTCAATGGACATTGACTTTTACAATATTTTAAGTGTAATCAGAGGAAAGTTCTGGGGATTACAAGAAGAACAAATTCAAGATTTGATTATTTCTACCAGTCCACCAGCAAAAGAATTGCTTGGAAGGATGATGGCAGCAGCTACTGTCAGAGACGCATTTAATGAAATATCCAGTACAAAATACAAAGATTTAGTCCCACAAGTTGAAAATGAATTAGATGCTATCGCTGAATTTGAGAGAGCATTTGAAATGTCAATATACAATACATCACTCAGATCATTTACAAAAATGTTTAGCTTTGCAACAATCGTTGGAATTACAAAGCTAACCTCATTTGAAGTTAGAAACCTTGCAGCCATTGCCTTTGCAGTTGAACAAAAAATACCAACTGAGACTACAATGTCAAAGTTAATCCTAGAAGAAGAATAGGATTTTAAAATGTTTAATTTTCGAAAGAAAAAAACCGAAATTTCCACAGAAGTCTTAGTAAAATTTATCTGGGTTAGTTCATTTTTAGCCATGATTTTTGCAATTCCTCCATTAGCATTATTCCTAGGAATTTACTATCTAACAGGAGAACTCATTATTGGAGCAATTATTGGCTTTGGATCACATTTTGTCATACTAGCATTTTCAGGAAAAATTTCAAAAAAAATAACAAAAATAATGAGCTAAGTATAAGAAGTCATGCAGGAAAATGATGTATCATGATGGGAGATAGAGATTTTCGAAGTATTGTTGAAAATGCATTGGATTCCATTGGAAAAGAATTAGAAATTGACATTGATTCAGCAGACATTCAGACTATTCATTTGCATGAAGTTGTTCATTGTCTAAGACGCTCATATTATGACAGGATTGATCCTCAAAAAGTTCAGAGAGGAGGATTCAATGAGCTGCTATCAGGATTGCTTAGAAAATTACAGTATGGAAGCGAACCAAAAGAATTTGCTATTGAGGATATCAAACTAAAGGGTCAAGTTGACATGCTGATTGATGATTCCATCTTTTTGTTTAGAGGGGCAACAAACGAGTTAGAAAATCCTCAAGCAAATGATGTTCTTTACCTTAATGCGTGTATGTGGATTTATGACAAGCCCGATGGGATTATCGTCTACATTACTGGAGATAGAAAAGAGACAACATTTTCAATATCACGTAACAAAAAGATGTTTGAGGAAGTAATCAGAAGAGTCAGAGTACTAAATGATCTTCTCAAAGAACAAAAAACGCCCATCTTAGAACCATCAACAGAATGTTCTGAATGTCAGTATTATGAAAGATGTTTTATGAAAAAGAAGAACACCAAGCAATTGGACCTTGCAGAAATGTTAGGATTTGGGTACAAGAAAAATTAGTAAAGAAATAGAAAAATATTGTAAAGGAATATTCCTTTGTTTAATCTATTGGTTCTGGATGTCCTTTTCCACGAAGAGCGAAACACACTACTGCTAGTGCAATTGCAACTCCTACTGCTGAGCCAAATGCGGCCATACCTGCTTCTGCCATTTGATAAAAAACAATGAAACGGACTTTTATAACTTTGCCAATATTTTTACTCTAAAAACAAAGTATCATAATTTTAGGATTTTGTGATACTATAGGGTTTATTTTATAAATTCAAAATGAAGCTCATTTTCTTGACCACTAGTCATTGAGCTCAGATTGTAATAGACATCACCAGAGACTCTCCAAGATTGGGCATCATCTCTTAGAATAGTCCATAACTGGGGAGTATTTTCAGAACCTTTCAATGTAATAGTATCTCTTAGGATGATTGAACGCTCACCAAGAAGAGTGTAATAATTTGATCCAAATTCTACCATTCCAGTCGGCCTACTTCCTATCTCACCGCCAGAAATTTGTTCCGAGTCAGAATAATCAGTTTCAAATAATTGATAATCCATAGTTTGCACAATTACAGAACGTGGATTTGGATTAGAAATTTCAAAAGCAATTTTGATTGTAGCTGTTCTTTCTGAAATTGATTCAACAGAGATATCATCTAATTTGATTTCAAGAGGTAAAGCTTCCGAAATATTTTGAGGTCCAGGGATATTATCTTGAGAGGGTATAACTATAGTAGGTCCCCCCAAAAGAATTCCTCCCAAAATTGCAGCAAGTACTATAACTGCAATAAAAACAAAAATTTTAGGATTCATTATTTTTCATTTCCTCTCGATGTCTTAAATGTTGAGATAGTTATTATACCATTGCAGACAGAAAAAATTATGCAGTATTTTCAAGCAGTACAGCAAGGAAAGTTAAGAGCAAGTAAATCACAAATGAAGATGTTTGATGTAGCTGGATTTGGCATGTTGACTTTGACAACTAAAAAAATTGATGGAAAGTTTCATCCAGTAGGGGAAGAAGAATTTACCGCTGTAATTAATTCTGAAGATGGGCATGTGGCAATAATTGTAGATGGAGATGGTTTTACAAAGGCTCAATCCAAAGCTGTGGAAAAAGAGGAAGCATTGGAGATTTACAAAAAACTTCGAGGTTCAGGAATTTTAGAATATCCAAAAAAAGAGGTTCAAATTTGGTCTCAAGCAAGACCGACAATTCAAAACGATATTGCAGAATAATTATTTTGAAGGAAGGATTATTTTGGTGCCAACATTGTCACCTTTGATTGCTTTTTCAATGATTTTTGGATCAGCCTTAAGAATTGTTGTTTGAATTTTAGATCGCTCAATGATTTTTAGAGCAACAATATCCATCAGATCATAGCCTCCCGCAACAGAATCTTCATGAACTAACATACTTTTCAAATTTTTTATTTCAATGCTCTTGAATTTTTTTGCCTGTTTGAATTTATTTGGATCCATATCATAAACTCCATCAACATCAGTAGCATTAAGAAATTGTTCAGCTTTTACCTTTTCTGCAATCAATGCTGCAGTGCCATTAGTACTTTGACCAGGATACAGGCCTCCTGCCACTACAATTAATCCATCATCTACTGCATGTCTAA
>Ga0224507_10000206_pt1 | contig 23457 bp, 17 predicted proteins | sample SF_Jan12_sed_USG_3_FD_170159 | JGI IMG/M metagenome (GOLD analysis project Ga0224507, IMG submission 170159) | Sediment microbial communities from San Francisco Bay, California, United States - SF_Jan12_sed_USGS_13 | ecosystem: Environmental > Aquatic > Marine > Sediment | place: USA... | reverse complement strand
GTCTGTGCTCAATCCTTTGGAGAACTTAAGGTGCTCATTTGCATGCATGGCAAACGCGAGTATACGAATCATTAATCGTTCGTCTGTCTCTGAAGGGTGACGCGCTAGGGTTAGGTTGTGGCTATGATAGTAATTACGATCCATGTCAGAAATTTGTAATTCTGCTTTAAATACGGTTGCATTTTGAGCCATGTTTTATCCTTAAAAAATGATGCTATATAGGAACTACTTTTTCGGCATTAATAAGCTGCATCATATTCATCAAAGACTTTCACTTTGAATAGTTCGCCGACCACAATATACTTTTGGCCGACTTCTTCTTTTTTAAGATTGGCATTTATAATTCCACTGAATTCCTGATTAGCCTGTTTGATTGAATAGGTTAGTTCGCCATCTTGAGGTGGTATAAAAAAATAGTCTTGCATATGACCAACCCGTATCGGGCCGATGGTATTGGGTTTAGTTCCTGCACCGGATATGGTTACACTTGAAACAGGGCGTTCGCTGGTATTAATAATGACTACTTTATACTCGTTTTCATGCATTATTATGGGCTTTAAAAAAATAAAAGAGATGATAATAGCGGCGATAGAAAATACACCGTATTTGAGCATGTTATTCATTTGATGGTTTCCAGTGTATTTTTTTGTTTATTTTGATATGTGATGTGTTGTTCAATTATACACGCTTTCGATGAATGTCACCTATGGAGAGTCGGGTAATTAAACGGCTATATTGATTCACTAAATATACAGTATTATGGGGATAAAAGTGCAGCATGATTAGTTTAGTGCTGGTTGAAAAATATTCATACTTTACTGTGCGGGTATAAAAATTGAACACGAGGTTTAGATGAGTGATTTTAGCGGTGATGAAAAAGAGTATTTGTCGCAGACTTTCACCGGTCTGGACTTATCAACAGATGAGATAGTGTCGATAGAATTTGACGGTTGCACGTTTAAAGAATGTAATTTTAGTGAAACCACCTTCAATAGCTGCAAGTTTATCGATTGCCTTTTTTTGAAGTGTAATCTCAGTGTTGCAAAAATACAGCGTAGTAAGTTTTCAGATGTGATATTTGATGAATGTAAGATCGTGGGGGTGGACTGGACTAAAGCGTCGTGGTCAAGTTTGGCATTTAGCTCACCGATAAAATTTTTTAGATGCATCGTGAATGATTCGTCATTTTTTGGGTTAAATCTCAGTGAAATCGTTATAGAAGAATGTAAGGCGCATGGCGTTGATTTTAGAGAAGGTGTTTTTAGCGATGCCAATTTTACTGGCACTGATTTTTCAAGTAGCTTGTTTAATTCATCGAACCTTACTTGTGCTGATTTTACTGATGCGAGTAGTTACAATATTGATGTTAACTTCAATCAAATTAAAGGCGCTAAGTTTTGCCGTTTAGAAGCGCTTAGTTTGCTTGAGGGTCTGGGGATTGAGCTGGTTGACTAGGAGCCTGTTCGAGAGGCCTGTAGTGAGTAGGGTTGATATAAATCTAATTGATTGTTTAGTGAACGATAAAGTGGCTTATCGTAACTATTCTGTATTTTAGTTTATGCTTACTATTGCCGATATATCTTTTATCTCTAAGTGATGAAAAGTTGTTAATGTTTCAAAATATGCTACAAATTCATTTGTTTTCTCTAGCCGGGGTTGAATGGCTTGGTGTTAAGTGATGTTTTGGATTAAACGTTTTTTCTTACCAATTTCAGACAATATAAGCACCACCGAAAAAATAATTTCCGGTGTATCTGCGCTTGTTGCGATCTTATGCCTTGGTTATGTTTCTTTGTTGTTTGCTGGTCTGCAAGCGCTCCCTTATATAACTGCTTCTATTGGTGCATCGGCTGTGCTGGTTTTTGCAACACCTCATAGCCCGCTTGCACAGCCATGGCCGGTATTAGGTGGTCAGATAATTTCTGCTTTTATCGGTGTGAGCATTAGCTTGAGTGATGTGATGCCTGATCTTGTCATTGCTTCTGCTGTGGCAGTGTCACTTTCCATAATCGTTATGTATTTAACGCGATGCCTGCACCCGCCTGGCAGTGCTGCGGCATTAGCTGCTGTTCTCGGTGGGCAGCAAATTCAGGATATGGGTTATCTCTATGTGCTTTTTCCTGTCGCGATAAACGCAGTATTGATTGTAATTCTTGGTGTTGTTATTAATCGATTTGTACCTGGTCGTCGTTATCCGGCAATCGAAAAAGAAAAAGCCTCTTTAAGTAGTGTTGCTGGTGAATGGGCGCTTGGTGCGCCAAAATTTCAAGATGAAGACCTACGGGCCGCGTTAACTAACATGGATAGTTATATTACGGTTTCAGAACACGATCTCGCGCAAATCTATGCGATGGCAATGTTAAACGCGAACAAAAGACGATTAGGCAATGTGTTTTGTAAGGACATAATGATCAAGTCGCCGATTAAATTCAGGTTTGATGATGAGCTGGAGGCGGCATGGAATACCTTGCAGGAACATAATATAAAAGGTGCCCCGGTGGTGGATCAGTACGACCACCTGATTGGTATTGTTACAACAACAGATTATATGCGTCACGCAACAGGGCATCATACAGGTGACACAATGCAGGAAAAACTACGTGATTTTTTAAAGCGTAGCCCTGGGCATACTTCAGATAAAGCCGAAGTTGTTGGTCAAATTATGTCTACGACATTAAATGTAGCTGATGAAAACCAGCATATTGTTGACTTGATTCCTGTGTTTACCGAAAAAAGATTTCATCATATGCCGGTTGTTGATAGCAAGGGTAAAGTGGTGGGCGTCGTTGCGAGATCGGCAGTGATGCGTAGTATGTTGATTACAAGAAGTTAGGAGTCAGTCGACTTAACACTGTTAGGTTGCAAATTTGTGAATGCTGATTAGGTTTTTTTATCATGTTTACTGAATAGAACCACTATTAGGCTTCACATGATAAAAAAATCTAATTCGCTTCCATTGGTTTCGCTTCAACGATTAAGTTAGGCAGACTTTTGTCTTGTTTTTTTCACGTAGTTACTGTACTTTATTTGTGCTATTATTTTAATAGTTATCGAAAGGAATTAGATCTTTGATATGTTCACTTTGTTAATGATCAGTAATCTTGTGTAAGATGATTTTTGATAAAAAATCATTGAATTTTAGCAGTCAATCACATCAGGGAATGAAAGCAATAAAAGTAATATGGCTAAACGATTTATTATAACTTTTGTTACTGTGCTGCTATTTTATTCGAATATTGCATTCGCAAACCTCAATGTCTATTTTTTCTATCCTGATTCCCCTATAAGCAATCTAAGTCAATTAAAGAAAGAAGTTGACACACTGTTTCTTAATGCCAATTTTAAAATTAACTTCCAGCCGTTTATTCGGTTAAGTGATTTTAAAGAGCAGATCAAAAAACAAAATAATGCCATATTGTTATCTCCTGAATGGGCTATGCCTACCAAGGGGGCGGGGAAAATTTTGTTAAACGGTTTTGCTCATGGAAAACCTACCTATGACAAAGTGTTAATAATAAAATCCACATCAAATTTAACTATTGAGCAGTTAAAAGGTAAGACTCATGCGATGACTAGTATGGGTGATGATGTTAATTTATTTAATGCTGCTTTTAATAATAAACTGACATTAAATGAGATTAATGTCATTGAAGTGAATAAAGACGTTGATGCTATGTTTGCTGTTGCGTTAACGCAAGTTGATAGTGCTTTGGTAACTGAATTAAGTCTGGAGCGGGTAAAAAATCTAAATCCTCGAATCATCGAATTAATTAAAGTGATTGCTAAATCCAGACCATTATCATTGCCGTCGATCATGAGCAGTATGGAAAATGGCGCAAAAAAAGAAGTTAAAGATTTTGTGGAGTTTATGAAGAATTTAAAAAATAGAAAACAAAACCCATTTCTAAAGTTGCTAAAGATAGATGAGTGGAGAGAGGTGAAATGAAGATAGTTTTACTTCTCCTTCTATTGATACTGATACCAGTAAGTTATCCCGCTGTTGCTGCAGAAGGCCCGGTAGTTATTTTGCTTAGCGACGATAGTAGTGCTTACCATGGGCCCGCCAATGCCTTTAAGTCAAAACAGAAAGTGAATACCTTAGAGTATAATCTGAAAGGTGATGTAGAAAATGCACCAGCGGTATTACGCGAAATTATGTTAACCAAGCCATCGTTGATTTTTGCTTTGGGTGCAAAGGCCGCATTTTTTTCAAAAATTGCAACGGTGGGGCGGTTGGAAACAAAAGTAATATTTGCCATGGTGATAAATTGGCAGCGATATAATTTACTGGATGGCCAGAAAAACATTATTGGAATATCGACGGACATTGCCCCAGGAACTCAATTGTTCAATCTTGGGTTGTTGTCGAACAACATCAAAAAAATTGGTGTCATCTATAGTGATGAGTATTCGCATGAGGTTATTATTAAAGCTAAACAAGCTGCGTCTCTTTTAGGACTGGAATTGGTATTATTACCAATTAAACAAGCCAATGGTTTTAATCAGGCCTGGCGAAAAATATCTAGTTCAATTGATGCTTACTGGGTATTAAGGGATCCAGTACTTTACACCATGGAGAATATGCACTGGTTAATTGAAAGGTGTTTAAAGGAAAAAGTGCTTTGTATAGGGCAGTCCGACAATATTACCAAACTTGGTATTTTGCTGTCGATTAATCCAGATGCTGCAAATATTGGTGTTCAGGCTGCGTCGATCGCTAAACAAATTATCAATGAACCTACTCCATCTACTGTCATCCGTGATCCTATAGGAACAAATATTTCAATTAATATTAATACAGCCAAAAAAATTGGGCTTACATTAAACCCCAATGTGCTCTCAATGGTAAATGAAGTTATTGGTGATTAGTACTTATCATAAGTTTCAAATCTGTGTTTAATTCCCCGATTCATTTTTCTACAAAATAAACCAATTATTTTACTTGATCTTTTCCGGAAATTTATTTTTTATCTGTTCCTGATAAATAAAAAACACAATTATTTAAAGCTTATGTAATCGTGTCCGTTAGTAAGGACATAAAATTAACTTTATTTGTTGCGAGTGCAGATGTAGTTCCGATAAAAATATTGTCTGTTGTAAATTTAGAAAACCTCAAGCGTAAGTGAGCAATTTGAAATTATTTTTAAATTGTTTGATTCATGGAGAGTCTGTAGTGAAAAATTTTGTCTTTGAAACCGAATCTAATAAATATACTTTCTCAGATTTAATTATAGATTATCTTGCCCAAATTGGTGTCGAATATGTATTTGGTGTACCCGGAGGTGCAATAGAGCCATTATTTGATGCTCTTGCAAGAGAACAATATAGAAATAATCCTCGGAATTTTCCCAATTATAAACATAATGTCAGATCTGAAGTCAGAGGTTTTTCAAGGCCTAAACTAATTGTAACCAGGCATGAAGCCGGTGCCGCCTATATGGCCGATGGTTATACGAGAGAAACTGGCAAGCTTGGTGTTTGTTGCGCAACAACGGGCCCTGGTGCAACTAACTTAATTACCGGTGTTGCTTCAGCTTATGCTGATCGAATTCCTATGCTAGTTATTACGCCGCAAACTGCTTTGCCCAATTTTGGGAAATTAGGCCTGCAAGAATCATCAGGTGATGCCATTGATGTGGTGACCATGTTCGATCAATGCACTCGTTATAATACCCTCGTATCACACCAGGATCAGTTAGAAGGAAAACTATTTAACGCTATTATGCACGCGTATCAGCGCCCAAAAGGCCCTGTTCATTTGAGTATCCCCATGGATATTTTAAGTTCAGACCATCCATTAGGTTGTTCGTCTTTTGAAATAGGTTCGCTGCTTAGAAAAACCACGAGTCTTGAAACACAAAATCTAATGGCGTTATGCCAGTTAGTAAAAACATCACGTAAAATTGTTTTGTTTATGGGGGGAGGTTGTGGAGAAGCCGTTAATGAAATTCACAGCTTTGCTAAAATGATAGATGCACCAATTGTTACATCCCCAACAGGTAAGCGTTGGGTGGGCAGCAATAATCCATTGTATCGTGGTGTGTTTGGGTTTTCCGGCCATAACAGCGCAAGAGAAACCTTGATGGTTGACGATGTTGATTTGGTGATCGCAGTGGGCACAAGCCTAGGCGAATTAAGTACCGGCGGTTGGGATAAAAGCGCATTGCTAAACGAAAAGCTAGTGCACATTGAAGCAACGATGGAAAACTTCACACGCTCGCCAATGGCATGCTTACATGTTCACGGCACCTTAAGTGAAATATTTAGACACTTAATCTATAAGTTGAAAGGAGAAGGGGAGGTTGTAAGTCAAAATATTAGTAATGATAATGTCAACCCTTCTATTTCACTTGTCAGTAATCGAGAGGAAACTTTTTTTCTGAGTAAAAGTGAAAAGAAAAAATGCGACTCTAACAGCATTCCCATAAAACCTCAGCGCTTGATAAAAGAAATAGAAACACGTTTCCCAAAAGATACGCGTTTCTATATTGACGCAGGCAATGCCTGGGCCTGGGCAATTCATTACCTGAACCCAAGAGAAACTAACCGTTTTCAAATTGCAATGGGATTTGGTGCAATGGGTTGGGCCATTGGCGCTTCAGTCGGTTGTGCATTTGGTAACAAAGGTGAACCTGTTGTTTGCCTGACCGGAGATGGTAGTTATTTAATGAGCGGCCAGGAAATTACAGTCGCGATCCAGCATAAGCTCTCTGTGATTTTTGTCATTCTTAATGATAGCTCCCTTGGCATGGTGAAACACGGGCAACGTTTAGGTGGCGGTGAACAAATTGGATTTGAACTTCCATTGGTAGACTATGCGGCTATGGCAAACGCCATGGGAGCAAACGGGGTTACAATAAAATCACCAGATGATTTTAGCAATATCGATTTTAAAAAACTTTGTGAGCGTAATGGACCTACATTATTGGATGTGTATATCGATGGGGAAGAGGTGCCACCAATCGGGGTTAGGATGAAGACGTTGGATAGAGATAGTAAAGGTAATTAGAAAATGAAAAACGGAATAAAGCGAGCAATACCTACTAATGGGAATCTACGTAGAGGGTTCTATTTTGGCGGTGGATGGTGAGGTTGGTTTTGTTGATCTTTTTGTGTCAATGTGAAACTTTTGTAAATTCAATATGAGTAAAATTGATGGAAAAGAATATTAAGACCGAGCATCGAAAAGAAATTTTCTCAAAGAAAATACCAACTCGTCTTTGCAAGGAATTGCCGAGTGATGATAATCCTTATCTTGCGAAGTCAATCCGTTATCATGGTTATGAATTGAATGATATTTTGGAAAATTGTAATTTTGTAGAAACATTTTTTTTACTATTTTATGGTGAATTTCCCGATAAAAATCAATCAGAAATTTTAGAAAAATTAATGATTGGGCTAATAAATCCAGGTCCTAGACATCCCGCGACCAGAGCGGCTATGTATTCATCGGTTAGTAAAACGAATCCCGGAAATGTATTGCCGATTGGTTTATCAATAATGTCTGGAAGTCATGGTGGTGCAGGGGATGTTGAAAGTAGTATGCGGTTTATCCGTAAAAATATGCGCCAGTCACCTCAAGAGACAGCCAATAGACTTTCAGAATTATTGCCTGAAAACAGTAAAGAAGATTTAGTCATCGCGCCAGGATTTGGTCAACTTTATCAATCGGCTGATCCCATCACAAGCAGCATTTCAAAAATGATATTGGCGTTAGAAGGCGCAGGCGAAGCCTTACGTTGGGCGAATGAATTTGCAGTAGTTATTCAACCATACAATATGGGATGGTTAAAGAGTGGGCTGGCCGCAGCTGTGTTTTGTGATCTTGGTTTTCAACCAAAAGCGGGAGTAGGCTTATATCAGCTATTAACCGCTCCGGGAATACTTGCGCATGGATTAGAGGTGGCAAATAAAAAGCTCAATAGCATGCCGTTCCCTGGGGATGAAAACTATGTATTCGAATAATCGCGCTGAAGTGATTGCGTATTGGGATAACTTACGACACAAAATTTTTAGCAAGAAAGGCGGTTGGGTAATTGGTAAAGGTGTTTTTTCTCATGGCTTTGACATGATGAAAGACCTGGTCGGTAGTAAGACTTATATGCAAGTGTTGATTTTGAATGCGACAGGCCGCTTACCCGAAAAATGCGTTGCGGATTGGTTTGAAGCTCGCCACATATGTTTAAGCTGGCCGGACTCGCGAATCTGGTGCAACCACATTGGAGCGTTGGGTGGCACCGCTCAAACTTCGCCAGTGGCGGCAACCGCAGCTGGATTATTAGGTGCTGATTCGTACGCTTATGGTGGTAGCCAAACTGCAATAAAGGGAATGGCTTTTATACGGCAAGCACTAAAAGATAAAAGTAGTGGATTGAGCGTAAGAGAAATTGTTGAAGCTGAATGTAAAAAATTTAAGGGTAAACCTGTCATTATGGGGTACGCACGGCCTATAGCAAAAGGTGATGAACGTATTGAAGCAATGGAAAGAGTTGGTGAAAATCTTGGGTTTAAAGTAGGAAAACATTTATCACTAGCCTACGAAATTGAGCAGCACTTGGTGAAAGAGTTTGGAGAAGGTATGAATATTAACGGTTTTTCATCCGCGTTTATAGCGGACTTGGGTTATACCGGCGAAGAAGTATATCGCATTAGTGCTACCATTGTAGCCAGTGGAGTCACGGCTTGTTATAGCGATAGCAAAGATAAACCCGCGAATGGGTTTTTACCGCTGCAATGTGCTGATGTAGAGTACAGCGGAAAACCAGATCGTAAAATATCGGATAACAAGTAGAAAATATCATGTGTGGAATCTTAAGTATTTTTTCTTTAGGTAACCGTGAAATTGATGAAAATCTCTTGCGAAATGGGTTGACGACACTTCATCATCGAGGGCCTGATAATACCAATCACTGGATATCGCCAACTAAAGATGTGGCACTGGGCCACACACGGCTCAGTATTATTGATTTAAATACAGGTGAGCAACCTATATCAAATCAAGACGAATCGGTCAGGCTCGTAGTTAACGGTGAATTTTATGATTTTGAAGATATACGCGAAGATCTGAGAGAAAAGGGCTACCATTTTAAAACGCAATCGGACAGTGAAATTGCCTTACATCTTTATAATGAACATGGAACGGGCTGTCTCAAATATTTAAGAGGCGAATTCGCTTTCAATATATGGGATAGCCGAAATCAATTGTTTATTGCTGCTCGTGATAGGTTGGGTATAAAGCCGTTATTTTATACGGTATACGAAAATAAATTGTATTTTGCCTCAGAGATGAAAGCATTGTTTGCCGCAGGTGTACCTGCTCAATGGGATGAAGAGTCCTATTTGAGTCGAGCATTCTTCTTTCGCGATCGGACGTTATTTAAAAATATTCACCAGGTGCCTCCGGGCCATTATATAATTGCGACTCGAAGTGGGTTTCGAATAAAAAAATACTGGGATTTTGATTATCCAGAATATTCAAACGCCAATGATAAAGTTAATGAAAACGAAGTAATACTGAGTATTCGTGAAAGCTTGCAGGGTGCGGTTAAAACGCGTTTGAGAGCAGATGTCCCCGTTGCTGTTTATTTAAGTGGCGGCATAGACTCAGGCGCGGTATTGGGTATGGCATCTGAGTTCCATAGTCAGCCTGTTGATGCTTTCACCTTATCTTTTACTGATAAAGACTATGATGAGTCCCTAGTGGCTGAGCGTGCAGCGAATGCGTTTGGCGCTAAATATAATACCGTCAATGTTAGTTCAGACGATCTTGCTGACAATTTTGAAAAATCAATTTGGCATACAGAGTCAATTTGTTTTAATTCACACAGCGTTGCCAAATTTATATTAAGTGATGCAGTCAGTAAACAAGGGTTTAAAGTAGTACTCACAGGCGAAGGTGCAGATGAAGTGTTTGGCGGCTATTCAGCATTTCGACAGGATATGATATTGCACAATGCTCAGGGGCAGGATGAAAATTATATTGCTGCGTATCTCGGGCAACTAAAGCAAAATAATGCGAAAACCAGTGGGCTTTTAACACCGGTGGGTAGGCCAGATAATATTGAGTTTATGAAGAAGCTTTTAGGGTTTGAACCCACTTTTTTATTGCCGCTTGCCGAGTCGATAGACACACTTAAGACGATTTATAATGCACAAACGTTATCAGCGATGGGTGGCTTACACCCGATACATCAGTTTCTTTCACATACAGAACAGCTATCAAAATTAAACGCGATAGAACCCGTACATGCGTCCATGTATTTATTATCCAAATCAGCGTTGTGCAACTATGTGTTGGTGAACCTAGGGGATCGAATGGAAATGGCCCATTCATTAGAAGGCAGGACACCATTTTTAGATCATCATTTAATAGAAAAAGTAATGAAGCTTCCGGTTAATTACAAAATACGCGGACAAACAGAGAAATATATATTAAGAGAGGCGGCCAAGCCTTATTTAATTGATGAAGTTTACAAAAGAGAAAAGCAGCCTTTTCTTGCGCCGCCTTCAACGAAACAAAAAAATCTAAAACTGCATGCGTTAGTTCAGGATACCTTGCGTGGGGATGCGGGTAGTGCATTGCCTTTTATTGATAATCGAAAACTGATTAAGTATTTAGATGGCTTACCTCAATTGAGTAGCGATAAGCAGGTGGCAAATGAGTCGCTATTAATGGAGTTGACTAGTCTTTGTTTTTTGCAAAAGCATTATATGTGATGCACTCCGAATTTCACTAACGGTTAAAATTTTGCTCTAATTTCTACCCATGCGCCACGGCTATTCATTGGGAAGTCATTTGGGATTTTTCCATCGCTGGGTTCCTGTATTTCTTTGTCAAATACATTTCTCACAGCAATAGCTAAATCGACATTTTTTATAACATCCTTCTTTCTAAGGGTAAGGTTTGTTAAATGATAGTCATTGATTGACCGGGTATCTCCGGATGCTCTGGCGCGATAGCCGATCCAAAACGATTGAGCATCTATAGACCAATTGGGAAAAAACTTGTAATGAATGTTTCCATATATCTGCGCGCGGGGGGAGTGCGGGACTAAGGCGTTTGTTTTCTTGTCCACTGCTTTATACCAAGCGCTATTACCTTGTATCTGTAGTTTATTGTTGACCGCCCAGGATATTTCGAATTCTGCGCCGTGGCCTTTTTGGTTGCGGGCGTTTTGAGCTGTACTGGATGACGCGTTTACATCGTCGGGAACAAATTCGATTAGTCCGTCAATTTCATACACAAAGAAATTTGCGTTTAAGTGTAAATCGATTAATGGCCGGTAGTCGAATGCAAGCTCAACAGTATCGATCACTTCAGGGTTTAGATTTGGGTTCCCTAGAACAATGGGATTGTTTTGTGCGGATAATTCTAAGATGCTAGGTGCACGAAACGCACGTCCGTAAAGCAATTTTGAACTCAAATTAAACCTTGTTTGCCATACTAGTGCGGCACGTGGGTTTGTTGTGCTTCCAAAATCAGAGTAGTTATCGTATCGAACACCGGCGGTTAGCTCCCAATTGCGCGATAGCGCCCATTCGTCTTGAACTGAGATAAATTGTAGGCGTCGGGTCTGGTTTGGCCCGTAAACAAAGTCTGTTCCTGTTACATCGGTTAACTGGCCGCCAACGCTTGTTTGAGTTCCGTTAAGTATCCCTGGCCCAAAGTTTTTGGATTCAGCTGCTTCAAATTTCATTTGCTGAAAGCCAGTGGAGATGCGAATCTTATGTTGTGCTAGCCCTTCATAAAACGCAGTGGCTTCCAGGCTAATTGTTTTATTCACTTCATCAGGGTTGCCAATAAATCCGTCGGTGAAAGTGGTATTACCCACAGGGTTGGAGAAACTTATGTTGCCATCGCTACCAATAGGTAAGGTTGAGCCAGCGGGGAAAATAACATAGTTATTATCATCATTTAAATAAGAATAATTGGTTCGTAGGTTGATTTCCCAGTCTGGGTGGAAATCGGCGTTTTCATAAAGTAAGTCTGCGATATACCGTTCAGATGCATGTTGGCTGGTTGGGTCAAGGATAGGGGCAGCGCCAGTGCCGACACCGGTATCCCACATTTTTAATCCAGTTACGCTAGCTGTCCATTCGTTTTTACGAAGACCAAAATGAAAATTGTAGTGCTTTCGGTCATCGCTGATAACGCCTGGTGTATTTGGTGAGCTTGTTCCAAGAGCGTCAGCTTCGATCACACGACTGTCATCAGTGTCATTGATGTATGACTCAAAACTGGCTATAAGATCCCAGCCATCTATGTTGTCACCATATTGTAGCCAGGCATCATAGCTGTTAAATGAGCCAGCTCTAACGCCGGTTTGCACTCCATTGATTTCTTGCCCGTCCTTTGTGATGACGTTAATTGTGCCAGCAAATGCGTCTGCGCCATGAATTGCAGAACCTGGTCCGCGAACTATTTCTACGCGAGAAATTGTGGATACTGGAAGAATAAAGCGATAATCTCTTGCGCCATTGAATAGTTTGCGTATAGGTATGCCGTTAATGAGTAAAAGCGTTTGAGGGGTTAACGAGGTGGTAATTCCCCGAAATGAGTAATTCGTGGTAAGTGGGCCGATAGAATAAGACGGCGCCACATGCAAGCCCGGTACAGTTTCTAGCACCTCGTCCAATGTTGTCGCCCCCATTGCCTCAATTTCTTCTTTGGTAATAACGCTCGCCACAGAAGGGGCAAGAAAAACCGGTTTTAAACTTCCGGTTGCGGAAACCAGCATTTCATCTGTTTTGTAGTAGTCTTCCTCTGTGGGCCCGCTGAATAAGATTTTGGCTTCGTTTAAATTTTCTTCAGATATGATCGAACCTGCATGTGATGAGCAAATAAAACTGAAATATAAAATCACTAGCATAGACGTTGCATGGTAAATATTTGTATTTTGACGAAAGTGCATAATTAATACCTGTGAAGCGTAATATTGTTATAAATTTTAATGTTTTTTAATATCTTGCGGAGAGCGTTTAGTCAAAGACTTAAAAACGAATATAAGAATTAGGTTAGTTTGTATTAATTGAGAGAATTAATGATCTTAATTTAGACGAGAATTACTCTTTATGCAAGTTTATGATTGGAATGAGAATAATATATAGTTACACTCTTTTTCTGTTGACGCATACATCGCTACATAAAGATAATACATCGCATACATAAATATAATATATAACATACATAGAGAGAATAACTTGTTTTCTGTTCGCACTTATTTAATTTTAATGAATGTTATCGTATTGTGTTTGTTATTCCCTACAGCAAGTGGTTATTATTGGAATAAAATTACTGAGCTGCGAGATGTTCAATTAGAAAATACTATTAACTCACATCGTGCGTCCTTGGAAGCCAAGGGTACAGCAGTCATACAGAGTATGTCGCTGAGCATACATGAGGCAGTCGCTGGTTTTGATTTTTCATTTATTAATATATTAGTTACTCAGGTTGTTGCACAGGACGATGACTTAAAGCAATGTATGTTGTTCGATTTGAAGGGGCAGGTGTTTGCACATAATGATCAGGCTTTGGTCGGGTCTGTAGTTTTGTTGCCTGGTAAGGATAAATTAAACCACCTTTTTATTGAGCATTTTTCAGCCGCAACAAATTCTAGTTCCCTCGTTGATGTTATTTACTCCCAGGATAAAACCATGTTTGTGGGTTCGGCTGTTTATAATGGCCAAAAACTTTGGGGTGTGTTGCGATGCGGGTATTCAACTCAAGTGCTCAAGGAAGAAATTCAGTCTACCCGTGATCATTGGCAAAATGAGTTAGTTTCCATAAAAAATACATTTATCACTTTTACCCTCCTTTTCTTCCTAATTGCAGTTGTATTTTCACTTTTGTTCACAGATAGGTTTGTTAGGGCCATTGAAAAATTAAACAAGGGTGTTAATCAAATTTCAAATGGGGATTTGACACACATTATCGAGACAGATGGTTTGCTGGTAAAGGAACTCGGGTTATTTGCTAATTATTTTAATCAAATGACGAATAATTTGAGTGTTTCACGTCAAAAACTGGATGAATATAATCAAACTCTCGAACAGACGGTTAAATTGCGTACCCATGAGTTGGAGGCAATCAATGAGGAATTGAGTGCGTTCAGTTATTCTGTCTCTCATGATTTACGCGCTCCTCTTAGGGCTATTAATGGAATGAGTACTGCGTTAGATGAAGATTGCTCTGATATGCTCAGTGAAGAGGGTAAGCGGTACTTAGAGCGAATTCAGAAAGCGACTATTAAAATGGATGAGTTGATAAGTGGGATGTTGACACTTTCACGCGCTGGGCAAACTGAAATTAAAAAAGTTGAAGTGAATCTTAGTGATGCTATAAAAAATACGGTTGCTAGTCTTCGACGTGAGCAGCCAGATAAGGCGAATAATATTACCATTGAGCCTGGTTTGGCCGCAGTGGCTGATTACAAGTTAGTAAATATTGTTATTGATAACCTTGTTTCTAATGCTTGGAAATACTCGAGTAAAAACGACAAAATAGAAATTGAAATAGGTGCGTTGGCCGAAGATAAAAATGTGTTTTTTATTAGAGACAATGGCGCTGGATTTAATATGGAATATGCCAGCAAGTTGTTTATTCCTTTTCAGCGACTACATGCCTCCAGTGATTTTGAGGGAACAGGTATTGGTTTAGCGACGGTTTCCCGAATTATAAATCGCCATTTAGGTAAGATCTGGGCAGAGTCAGAGGTTGGTAAGGGATCTACCTTCTTTTTTAGTTTTACGCCAACTGATCTTGGAGCAAGTAACCCAGATTAATATTTATCCCTCTTCAGAAAAGTCTGCGGGTTATCCTCCGCAACCTTGTCCGCCGTTCTATCTTAAACCTAGATTCCGCAGTTAGATCGCGATTTCTAGCACAAGCTCTTGATACACCTAGTCAATTTAAAAAACTGCTGATCACCAATAAGGTGACCACGCATTTTTTAAATTCACTACGCACATCAATATCTTGCACTATAAAGTCGAATCTAACTGCGGATTCTAGGTTAAGCTTTGCTTTGAAAAAATATGTTTAAAAAGTATGCTTTAAAAGTATTAATGGCAATTTCAATTGTTCTGAATTCAAGTGTTCTTAAAATATTCCCGCGATAATTTAATTACCACAGGTGCAAGTAAAATCAACGCAATTAAATTTGGTAGAGCCATGAATGCGTTCAAGGTGTCAGCCAGTAACCAGATAAAGTCAAGTTGCGCCATTGCGCCAAGCGGCACAACAACAACCCATAGTACGCGGAAGGGTATTATGGATTTTACTCCAAATAAATATTCTACACAGCGCTCGCCGTAATAACTCCAGCCAAGAATGGTGGTGAAAGCAAATATGGACAGTGCAATTGCCACAAAATAATTGCCGCCGGGTATGCCGGTTGAAAAGGCGAGTGACGATAATGCTGCACCTGTTTCACCGCTCGTCCATGCACCTGATGTGATAATAACTAGACCAGTAATGCTACAAATAATTAACGTGTCGATGAATGTGCCGAGCATGGCAACAAGTCCCTGTTTGACCGGGCTGTTAGTGATGGCGGCGGCATGTGCAATCGGTGCGCTACCTAAACCTGCTTCGTTGGAGAAAATGCCACGCGCAACACCAAAATGAATTGCTGCCCAAACCGCTGCACCGGCAAAGCCACCAGTTGCTGCCGTGCCGGTAAAGGCAGACTCAAAAACAAGAGCGAATGCAGCGGGAATTTCTGCGAAGTTAATAGTGAGAATAATACAGCCGATAAGCACATAAGAGATGGCCATTATTGGTACCAGTTTTGTGGCAACGCTGGAAATACGTTTTATGCCGCCAAATAAAACAAGACCAACAAGTATCATCATAACAATGCCCGTTATCCATACTGGAATATTAAACGAGGCATGGAGTGCGTCAGCGACTGAGTTAGCCTGGACGGTGTTGCCTACGCCAAATCCGGCAATGGCGCCAAACAGCGCAAAGGCTGTTCCTAGCCATGCCCATTTTTTTGTTAGCCCATTTTTAATGTAATACATGGGGCCACCAACATGCATACCGCGTTCGTCAGTTTCTCTATAGTGAACAGCACAAACTGCTTCGGCATATTTTGTTGCCATGCCGACAAGTGCGGTACACCACATCCAGAACAATGCGCCTGGGCCTCCAAGGAAAATTGCGGTAGCAACGCCGGCTATATTTCCGGTGCCAATGGTCGCAGCAAGTGAAGTCATTAGCGCACTAAAAGGAGAGATATCGCCTTCGCCTTTTGCATTTCTACCTTGCCATAAAAGCCGAAAGCCAGTTGAGATTTTTAAAATCGGAAGTAGTCTTAAACCTACCATTAGAAAAATGCCAGTACCCAAAATGGCGATTAACATGGGAACGCCCCATACAATGCCGTTAATTTCTTTTATCAGGTTGGTGATTAATTCCAATTTATTCTTCCTCGAATGATGTAGGTTCTATGTCAATGACTGGTTTTTCTGGTAAATCCATATAAAGATATTGCTGAACTGAATCGCGCATGGCTATTGTGCCGATACGTCGTTCTTCTCCGTCACTGCTAAATTCAAAGCTAAAATACCGAAGAAAAATTCGGCTGCCGAAATTATTTTTTTCAAACCCGAATTTTTTTAATGATACGGTGGCATCGAGTAGTTGCATTTTTTCTCGTTTGCAAGCGTCCTGCGCAATTTTTTCGGCGCGTTCGCGGGCTTGCATTGTTTTCCACCAGAAGTGAACGACAATAAACGCAATAAGTAAATAAACGACATCGCTTAGTTCCAGCATTTAGAGTTATCTGTTGGTATCATTGTTTATCCGTTGCTGTTTTTCAGCATTTAAAAATATGCGGTAGGGTGTTAATGCGATTATTAGTTTCAAGTTAGCTCCAGTCAGTATTTCTGTGGATTTCATTAAATGACAGTATCCTATCGAACTTGTTACCTGAAATTTTTAAATGCTTTACCATGCCCAGAATAATTTATTTAGTTGGCAGTTTAGCTCATTCATCGATTTTTTTCACCCAGGTTTTTTCATTACCAATACCGACAAAAGAGATTCGTTCAGTGAATAACTAGTCGTCGGTAATCAGCGCTTCTTCCTGTTTTACAAATAGACTTGCGATTGTTATCTAATAGAACGAACAAGTTTCAATGCGCTGATACTCAGTTCACCAAACTTGAATTGCATGTCATCAATGAGATAATGGGTCCCAGGAGACTGTCGGACTTTGAGCGTATGAGCGTAGCAAGTATGTTCTGATATTTTTTTGAGTGAATGATCTACAGAATTCCGTTAATCACTTGTTTAATTTAGTGTGTCATACAGCAAGTATTGCGCCTCGGATATTGGTTGTGCGGTTATTTTTTCATCTGCTTAAGATTGCGGTGAGGTATTTTTTGGTAAACTGTTAAGTGTTGGTGATAATTAGATTGAAAAACCGAATTTGTAATGAATGAGCGCGTTAAGCCCGAGTGGTTCGTATACATGCTGAGATGTGCTGACGGTAGTTTGTATACCGGCATTACGACTGATCTGGAGCGGCGTATTATTGAACATAATTCCTCCGTCTTAGGGGCGAAATACACCCGTGGAAGGCGCCCGGTAAGGTTGGTTTATAAAGAAAAGCTAGCAACAAGAGCTTTGGCATCAAAAAAAGAGTGTTTTATCAAGCGATTATCAAAAAAACAGAAAGAATTACTTGTGTAAAAAGTAAGTGATTTCAGATTTATTGCTAGGTTCTGCTTTAGAACTTTAGTATTATTTCCAGTGTTATGGTATCGGGTAGTTATGCTTCACGAAGCCTAATAATAAACAAGAAGAATAAACAAGAAAAATAAAAGAGAAATAACTAAAAAGGGTTGGGTAAATAGTGCTTTTTATAGTTGCAGATGACCATGCATTGGTACGAGAAGGACTGGCACAAAGCTTAAAAATTGAGTTCCCTGACGCAAAGACTATTGAAGTAGCGGATGGTGCTTCACTTATGCGTGAGTTAAGTGAGCAGGAATCTGTATCGCTTGTTTTGCTTGATCTTAAAATGCCAAATACACAGCCGTTTGAATTACTAAAAGAAATTTCTCGAAAGTGGCCGTCTATCAGGCTAGTTGTTTTGTCTGCTTCAGAGAATCAGAGCGACGTGGATATGGCTTTTGATAGCGGAGCGCGCGGGTTTATACCAAAGTCTACGGAAACTCAAACGTTGTTATCAATTATTAACCAAGTTCTCAAAGGCAGAGTTTATGTGCCCGAAGTGATCGGTGAATACCCAATATCATTGAACTCTGAAAAAACAAACGATGTAAAAGTAAAAAAACTGCGCTTGCCTGAGTCTATTACACGTCGGCAGGTTGATGTTTTAAAGTTATTACTTAAGGGTAAAACTAATCGAGATATTGCACAGGATTTGGCATTATCTGAGTGCACAATCAAAATCCATATGGCTAATATTTTTAAGGCACTTGAAGTCAGTAATCGCACGGAAGCAGTAGTCAAAGCGGGTCGATACCGTATCACGCGTACTTAATTTCGGGTAGTTTATGAATCAAAAAGTAAATAGCAGCATGCTTACATTGCTGCTATGTGTTGCCACGCCATCAAGTTTTGCAAATACTACGTTTACCGCCAACAACGATCAAAGTACTGACAGCAGTGCTCTGGCACAAGTTGCAGGTTATCCGTTGGTTACTGAAGCGGATTATCTCAATGATATCCCTGTGATATTGACTGCGACACGAATGTCCCAACCGGTTAATACGGCTCCGGCTTCAGTTACTGTAATCAGTCGAGAAATGATTGATGCCTCAGGAGCTCAGGAAATAGGGGATTTATTACGTCTCGTGCCTGGCTTTCAGGTGGGGTATTTTAACGGTATTTCTATGAGTCTGGCGTACCATGGTTTTACTGGCAATTATGATCGACGTTTACAAGTATTGATTGATGGCCGCTCGGCCTATATGCCTTTTCTATCAACAGTGGAATGGCTAAGCCTGCCGCTGGATATTTCTGAAGTTGAAAAAATAGAAGTCATTCGATCATCAAATGCTCCCGTTTACGGTTCCAATGCAATGCAGGGCGTTATCAATATTATTACCCGTAAATCATTTGAAGATGAAGGTTTTATGCTTGAAGGGCGCTGGGGCACTCATGATATTACTGGTGTGGATAATGATGTTCGTAACCTGCAATGGACAAACTTTAAAAACAAGCTTGATGACCGAAAATATTTATTGCGGTATGCAAACTCTTTTTATGAGTTCGATTATAGAGTAACCCTTGGTTATCAAAAAGACTTGGGTTTTGATAATGTTTTTGATACAAAAAAATTAAATTTAATTCATGTTAATTCTCAGTATCAGCTTAATGCGAGAGAGTTACTGGATGTGCAGTTTGGATTCAGAGCTGGAGACATGAATACTTTTGCCGATGGATCAGCGGAGGAACCTAACCGAAATAAGTCGGTAGATAGTCAGTATCAATCGGTTTCATGGTCACAGGCGCAAGCTGACGGAAACGAACTTAAAGTTCATTTTTATCATAATTATTATGATCAGGATGATGAGGTCCGAATTACCGACTCTGTGTTTAACGTTGGGTATGGCATTGATGGGTATGGTTTTGGCGTTTACTACGGTACTGCTGAGCGATTTGATCTAGAAGTCGAAAAAATTATAACAACTGACTACAATATTCGTATGATAATGGGTGTTGGTCTTCGACTAGATAGAATAAAAAGTAAATATTTACTCAATACAAAAGGCTTTATAAAAGATGAAAGTGCTCGTGTATTTTCAAATGTGGAATGGCATTTAACCGACAGAGTTATATTAAACGGTGGCTTGATGTTGGAGAATAATGAGCAGATTGGTAATTATTATTCGCCACGGCTTGCGGTGAATTTTATCGCAAATGACGAGCATGTATTTCGTGCAAGTGTTACACGCTCTACCCGAACGCCATCTCTTCTCGAAAATAATATTGATGTAGGTGTGCGCACTGATTCTGGTGAGAAACTTTACACTTCTCATATCAGTGCTACAAACCTTAAGCCGGAAAGGCAGGATTCAGTTGAAATTGGTTATATGTTTAATTCACGTAATCAAGATTTGAGACTGGATACTAAAATATTTGTAGAGCGTCTGCGTGATGGAATATTAGAGGCGTCAAATTATGATTTACCTGATGAACCCTGGGTTTGGGGGAATAATACCTGGGCCGATATTCAGGGCATAGAAAGCCAATTGTTTTATAAACCTCATCGTCGTTTTTTTATAAATTTGAGCCACTCACGAACCAGTACAAAAGGAAATTGGCATAAATATGATAATCGAACCGATGGAAAAAAGCCGTCTGATTGGGATATATCTAACTCGGTACCTAAAGATACCTTTAGTGGTTTATTTAGTTTTGCTATTTCACAGTCTATAGACTGGAGTTTTACTTATTATTTTATGACGGAAATGAACTGGTTACAGGACGGCAATATAGTAGAAGAACATGATCGTTTGGACACAAATATCGATTGGCATAAAAAGTTATCAGTTGATTCAAACTTAAGTTTGATTTTTACGCTGCAAAATATGCTAAGTGATTATGTTGAAGTGAGAGATGAAACTGTTTTTAAACAACGTGCATTTTTAAAAGCCAGATATGAGTGGTAAGTTTTGAAATCAGGTATTAATAAATATGACAGTATTCGTGTAAAGTTACTCTATCTTGTGGTAACGCCACTACTGGTTATTTCGCTTTTATTGGGTGCTTACTTTACTTTAACGCGAATTCAGGACGTTCATGAGAGTTTAGATCAAAAGGGTAATTTGATTGCCAGAAATCTTGCCCCTTCAATTGAATTTGGTCTTTTTTCCCGTGATATAAATTTCCTAAGGTCCTTGTCAGAACCATTGTTAGCTGATAACGATGTTGTTTCTATTATCGTACTGGATAAGAAGCGAAATCTTGTTATTGCCAGCGTGTCTCCTCGTTACAAATCATCGCAGTTACTCGCTGATGATGCGAATATATCGATATTTGAGTCGGCCATTTACTCGACAAGTTTTGATTCTGCTGATTTTCTGGTAGATGAGCAATTGGATAATAACTCTACTAATTCTAAATTAACTTCTGATCGTGAATTGATGGGATGGATTGTGGTCAAACTTTCCAATTTGTCATATCAACAGCGCCAGAATGCCATAATAACGAACGCGATATTGATTATATTCCTGGGTGTTGTGATTAGTGGTTTGATAACTTACAGAATGGCTAAGCGTATAGCGTGTCCTGTTATTCAGTTAACAAACACCGTGAAAGAAATATCTAATGGGAATCTGTCGGCAAGGTCAAAAACAGATGGTGCCGGTGAATTGCGTTATTTGCAACAAGGTGTGAACGCCATGGCTGAAATCGTTCAGCGATCACAGGAACAATTGAAAAAAGAAGTAGCAATTGCTACTCAGAAGTTAACAGAAACAATCGTAAAACTAGAAGAAAAAAATACTAGTCTTAACTCGACTCAGGCAAGTTTGCTTACAGCTAACGCCGCTAAAAGTGAATTTTTAGCAAGGATGAGCCACGAGATTCGAACACCATTGACTGCGGTGATGGGTTTTTCAAGTTTAATTGAAAAAGCAGAAAGCAAGGAGGATATTGAGTCGTATACGCGAATCATTAATCATTCTGGTGTTCAGCTGTTAAATATTATTGATGATATTTTAGATTTCTCGAAACTCGAAAATGATAGACAAACATTATTATCTGAAAGCATCAATATTCGGGATGCCGTTGATGATGTCTTAAGCATGCTCTCGGTAGAGGCTAAAGAAAAAAAGATTATGCTTATATCGCAGGTTTCAATTGATATACCCGTAATTCTTGTCGGGGATGTTGTCAAGCTTTCCCAGGTTATTATAAACCTTGTGAATAATGCAATTAAGTTTACTGAAACGGGTTATGTATTTTTGAATTTGATAATTTTTGATTCCCATGAAGATGAAGTCATTATCGAATTTGAAGTGATTGATACAGGTGTTGGCGTTACGCCAGAGGAAAGAAAAAATATTTTTGAAAGTTTTTCCCAGATTGAGACCAATAAAAATCGTTCTTACGAGGGTGTTGGTCTCGGCCTTGCTATTTCTAAGAAATTGGTTGAAGTTATGGGCGGGCAAATCGGAGTGGATGTTGATGTGGAATCAGGGGCTCGTTTTTGGTTTGCTGTACCGCTTAAATTAAGTGATCAGCCCGCAAATTTTGCTTTTCATAAGCCATTAAATAAGACAATTGTTTTATATGATAAATTGGATGTTTCTAGGGGCGCATTAAGCAAAATATTATTATCTTGGAAAGTGGATTTATATATTTGTGAAAATCTAACGCAGACGCTTAATTTGCTTTCAGATAAAGAAATAGAAGTGGATAGCGTTATTCTTTCTTTGGATTTTTCAGAATCCTCTGGGGCAAGTGTTGCTGGTTTTCTCGATGAAATTGGTCAGGTGTTCGGTGGAGAGGTTATATTATTGTCCAGTGATATACCTGAGGAGATATCAGGAAGTAGCACTTTAAATTCTTCTGCGGTTGTTCTGGAAAAACCTGTCCCCCGACATCGATTGTATGATGCATTAAACTCTGAGAGTTGTATTCAAGTATCAAATAGAGAGCATAATGCAGAATTTTTCGATTCGTTCGTTGAAAGCAATAAAACCGCACCGCGTATATTGGTTACTGAAGATAATGATATAAACTCTAGGCTTATTCACGAGTTGTTATCCGATCGGGGTATTGACTGCGAGTGCGTCGCAAATGCGGAATCTGCGCTTGAGGCCCTAAATGGAGCATTTTTTGATTTATTGTTGTTAGATATTCATATGCCGGGTATGAATGGTTTGACGCTTTCGCAGAACATTCGCGAGAATAAACGAGTTAACGATACTGTGCCGATAATTGCATTTACTGCCGATGTTTATGTGCGCAATGATGCGGGGCTCCATGAATTTGGTGTTAATGATGTACTCTATAAGCCATTAACAGATGATTCGTTAGATAAAATGCTTGCGCTATGGTTGCCGAAATTCAACTTTGATCGAGATAAAGTTGTAAGCGTACAAAATAAATTAGATGGGAGTATGAGTCAGTTGCTATTTGACGATGTTCTTGAGCACATATCTAATATTGACCATTCATATCGTAATGAAAACGAAGCCGCAATGAATATGCACATGCATCAGCTAGAGGGAATACTTGGATATTTTCAGTTTAGTGATATGTTACTTATATTGAAAGAGTTAAGGGTTCATGCGTATATGCGTGTGGATGTTAATTTTGATAATAGTTTGTCTGATTTGAATAAGCTTATACAAAAAACGACGACAGTTAAAATATAATATTTTTCAAATGGTTATTTTAAGTGACGTGTTATAAGTGAAAAGTTATAAGTGAAAAGTTATAAGTGAAAAGTTATAAGTGAAATGTTGTAA
>Ga0224507_10000205_pt1 | contig 23522 bp, 14 predicted proteins | sample SF_Jan12_sed_USG_3_FD_170159 | JGI IMG/M metagenome (GOLD analysis project Ga0224507, IMG submission 170159) | Sediment microbial communities from San Francisco Bay, California, United States - SF_Jan12_sed_USGS_13 | ecosystem: Environmental > Aquatic > Marine > Sediment | place: USA... | reverse complement strand
CGGTAGATTCCGGGTCAATATCCGGGCCCTCGCACATTTTAATGTCGTATAATGTATTTATATTCAAACGGAACTTCAGATAGAGGGGCGCGAGGAGAGAAGGTGTAGGCAAGTCGATTGAGAAGCGGAGGGAGTGTTATGGAGGCAATGGTCATGCTTATGTATGATGTAGCTATAGTGGAAACGACGGCGAGTTGCTTTCTATTACAGTAGCAGGGAGGCTTGGAGGTAGTCTGCGTGGCTCGTGCCCAACTAAGATTCCTGTCGCGTGAAGAAGAAGATATGATTCATGGTCAATCTGTGAGATGTCTCCAGGACTTGGGTGTGCTCGTAAGGAGCCCTCGAGTGCTCAAAATGCTGGAGGGTGCTGGTGCCAATGTGGATTATGATCGGATGGTTGCACGTATCCCGGAGGATATGGTCAACGAGGCGGTGCGAACATCTCCGCAGGAATTCACCCTTGCCGCCCGGGATTCTAGGCACGACATGAAGGTGCCCGTTGATGGGGTGCCTTACGCGGGTACCACCGGCCTGGCCAATTACATGACGGACTTGGAGACGGAAGAGAGGAGGAATGCTACCAGAGCAGATCTTGCGAATTTCGCACGGCTGGCAGACGCAATCGATTCAGTCGATTTCTTCCTCACTCCTGTCATTCCCATGGACGTTCCTGACAGGTCTCATGCAGCGCATCAGCTATGGACATCTCTGCAGAACACAAGCAAACATGTGCAGCAGGTTGAGGTAATCGATGCCGGAGATGCCGAGGTCCAGATTGAGATCGCTGCCCTTGTTGCAGGAGGCAGGGAAGAGCTGAGAGGCAGGCCGCTGTTCTCGGTTGTGTGCTCTCCCATATCTCCCATGTCCTTCGAGAAAGGCGCTGCGGAAGCCCAGGTAGAGCTATCTAGAGCGGGCATACCTATCGTGAGCATTACGATGCCGATGTCGGGATTCACATCGCCAGTCACAGTCGCGGGCACCGCCACCGTCATCAACGTCGAGAATCTTGCTAGCCTCGTCATCTCGCAGACTGCGAGCACGGGGTCTCCATTCGTCTACAGTTCCGCCGGAACCCCAGGAGATATGAGGACGGGTTCGGTACCCTCAGGTCCCGCGGAAGCTCCTCTACTCACCGCGGGATTGGGGCAGCTCGCACGGCGTTACCGGCTGCCATTCATGGGCGGAGGTTGGGGGCTGTGCAACGACACCAAACCAGGCGTTTCTATGTCGATCTCCGAGATTCTCAGCTACGGCGCAGAGGTCTTCTCCGCAGTGGACCTCACGTCCGGATTCGGATTGTTGGATGGGGCAAAAGGCGCATCGCTTGAGCAGGTAGTCATCGACGCGTACACTTGGAGGAACTTCCGCCCGTCGCTTCGCAGGGTGGAAGTCAATGAGCAATCCATTGCATTCGATGTGCTGAAGGATGTGGGCCAAGGTGGCACATTCATCGCACATCTGCATACTCTTCATAACTTCAGAGAGTCCGTCTTCAATCGGGATGAGAGCATCCTGAAATGGGAGGCAACTCACTCGCGCACCATGGTGCCTGAGGCCAGAGCCATAGTCAGGAATCTCCTATCGGAGCATGTGGTAGCCGAACTGGACAGGTCATTGATCGAGAAAGGCGACTCGATCCTCAGCGATTACGAGAAAGGTTGAAGGTTCAGCCATGAAGGCAAACTCTGGTCATTCGATGCCATTGGTCGGCCTTCTGTTGGATGAGTCTCCAAGCCGTAGACATTCTGCGGCGTGAGAACGAAATGGCATAAAAGTGGTACTGCCCACACCCCCTGGGAAGACGGCCAAGCGATGGCCACCCTGGGGTTCCTGTACATCGCCTCATCCCGCCTCGAGCAATGCTCGAATGGATGAACCGCTCGACACACAAGTCACTCGATGCAATCAGCACTATGAGAAGCGATGCTCATGGGCGCAGCTGGTTCGCCCGAAAGGCGCGTGTACACGCCTCTAAGCGCCGTTATGCATCTGGCACAAGGGTGGTCAATCGCCTTCGGCTGGTCTTCGTACTGTTGCCTTGACCTCATCACCTGCATCGTCTGTCGTCAGATCGGGCGCCGTTGAGATCGCCTGCGAGCATGAATCAGGTTCATCTACGACGGTATCGTCCCGGTCGTCCAACTCGGCGGCCTGCAGTCCCCCAATGTCTGCCTTGAACTCGATCATGGGAACACCCCATGGCATCAATCCTCCGAGTCTGTCCCATTCGTCGGACAGGTTCTGGTGCGTCGTCTGATCCCTGGACCATGCCCACATGTCAAATGGCCCGGTATACACGATTTGCCTCGCGTCCTGGTCTATCGTCATCTGGCTCGGCATCTCTGAAGGCAGCGGTTCTGTGTACACCACAGTCATCGGAGCCATGAGCTCGTCGGTGTTCAGCACAAACCCGTCTGTGTTGCCCGGGTCGTGATCGAAGAACAACTGGTCGCCAGCAGGCCACTCGAACACGAGCGTCTCCCCATCACTGAGGTTCCATGCCCCAGGTGTGTACGCGTATTCCGTGAGCTCTCCGAAATACTCGTTGCCTGGTCCCCAGACGACGTACTCCTTTCCATCATACGGGTCGAACAATGATTCGGGATGTTCCGAGTCCGAAGGGAAGTAGTCCTGCATCAGTCCCTCCCATCCCCAAACTAGGGCTCCATCATCCTCCTGCGACACCTCTGCGTATACGGCGAACTGGATGGCGGTATCGACATCCAGATCTGTCATCTCAGGGCCTATTGAGGCAACAAGACTGAAGTCGTCGAAGTACCACTCTGTCGGCATGAAGGCCTCGCGCATCCAGCGCGTCATCAATGCCTCCATCCCCCAACTGATTGTGTCGAGGGTGACGACGATGTGCTCTCCTACCTTCTCGGCGTCAATATCGAAATACACGAACTCGAGGTTGTAGAGGTACATCGGAAAAATGTCAAGTCTCCCAGGCCCAGCTTCATCCGTCAACCATTCCTGCCAATCTGTAGATGTCTGGCCTGAGTTCGATGTCCACCATGTACTGAAATCATTGAACTGCGTCGTTGTAATCCCTAGGACGCTCTTGGCCGCCTGCTCATCCAATGTGATTGTTCCGGACCATCCGATGTAATATCCATCGTACCACTTGTAGGCGTTCTGGCTGAGTTTCGCATCAGCCTCCTCCCTGGTTATGTACTGGAGATCCCAATCCAGTTCGGCGACTCCTCCAGCCGTATCTCCGAACTGAGGGAGGAACTCTGGATTGTCGTTCATGTTAAGCTCGGGCATGTTTCTCCCAGTGATGTTCATGCGCATCATACCGTAGATCCATATGTCCCCATCGAGGCTATGCGGGTCACCGCACCAGAGATAGAGGTACGGATAGCTATCAGTAAGAGCATACTCTTGGCCGTATGAGTTCCACCTGTCTTCGTACCACGGTCCGAGTTCTGGTTCGAACATGCCATACCACAGGTAGTCGACAGTTCTGATATCCGTCGGCTCAGATGTCACGATGATGGCCGCAGACCCTGAGACAATATCCTCGCCTCTTGTAGCAGTAGCGTTGAGGCTAACATCTGCCTCCACCGACGCTGAGAAGGAGACTGCTGATCCAGTTGTTGTGTTCAGCACGTAATCCCCGACGTCTATCCCGGCTACAGTCCATTCAATCATCGCGTCCGTTATCACCTCTCCAATCGTATCTATGACCGTCGCGGTGAAGTTCCATTCCTGATCGACCAAGAGAGTCTTCGTAGAAGGCGTGACGCTCACCGAGTCAAGGAAAGGCGATTCCACCACTACCGTAGAGTTCACAATCGCCGTCTCTCCTTCGTATGTGACTTCACATTCTACGACGCCCTCACCGGCTTCGACTCCGGCGGTGAAAGTCGTATTGGCCTGTGCGAAGAAGTCCAGTGATCCCAGTGAAATCGGAGCCACGGACCATGAGTACTGCACCCCGTTGGTCTTGTCGACAGGCACTCCATTTGCGAGAACCGTGACAGACAGCGATCGGTATGTCCCAGCTGGCACGTTCGGAATCGGGTCCGGCGACATGGTGACAATCAGCTCGATGTCTCCCGCGCCGTCGTCCTCATCAATAGTCGTCATCACGTACGCTACGCTTCCAATCAGGGCCGCGACAATGACGATAGTGATGACAATGACCCATGGCTTCTTCTTGCCCTCCTCCTTCCTTGGCGATGGCTGCTCTGTTGGCTCCCCAGTCCCAGCAGACGTCGCGACCACCATATCTTGCCCACTAGCTGTATCTCGTTCCGACATCTCAATTTCCTCCTCGCGTCAAGTCGGGGCTTATGCTCTCTGCTGTCATTCGGAGCACCCCTTCACGATCATGTCTATCTCCTTCTTCTGTTCATCTTCAAGCGGTTTTGCAGAGTGCTCATCAAGGATATTTCTCGCCCTCTCTCGAGCTATAGACCTCATGTCTGGCCTGCCAATTCTTTCCCAATTTTCGTACACATTTCTGTCGATCAATCTCGGTACCCAGACATCGCTCTTGAAGTAATCCAATGTCTGTCTCATTCCAAGGAAGCCTCCTCCCGGACCTGCCTTGTTGATCGCATCAAGAGCGACCGTCTCAGAGTCTATCTTCGTCCCTTTCCTGACTCTGTCGAGAGCGCCGGCAACCTCGTTGTCAATGACCAGTTGCTCAGGACTATAGACCACCGCCGAGCTCAACAGTGCAGCGCCAAACAGAATATCTGCGCCAGCGAGAAGGGGGGGGAGACCCGTCATGACCTTCTCCATCATGGTTTGCTCTCCAGGTTTCTTCCCGTCCGTGCTCATCCCGCCCACCCAGACAGGCATCTCGTAACTGTGCGCGACCTCGACCACCGCTGTGTTGATAACCGGGCGTTCCGGCGCGCCAAGAGCCATCACGCCTGTCCGCATGTCCATTATGGACGATACGGATCCGTATATCACAGGTGTTCCGGGATTGAGAAGCTGACAGATTGTCGCTCCTGCAAGGACCTCTGCGTTTATCACGGACAAGGTGCCTGCGAGCGGCATAGGGGATGACGCGCCAGCCATCGCCATGCTAAGGACAGTGTACGGCATGCTCGCCTTGGCGCACTCGACCATCGATTCAGTGTTCGCACGGTCGAACTGCAATGGGCTGACGGGACATCCGAAGCTTGATGCCGCTGGCCGTCTGGCGAGCGCCTCCGACCCGCCTGAGGCCACCTCTGCAATCTTCACGAAGCCCTTCGTCATCCTAGTCCCGTGACAGCCGTGTATGATATGTTTGCCGGTATTCTCCACTGCAGTCGCGAGCTCCTTCACGTAGTGCAGTTCGCCAGGAATGTCATGCGCTACGACGGTGACTCCAAATATGTCAATCTTGTCGAGATAGTCCACAAGTCTGGCGAACATCGCGACATCCTGCAACATAGAAGGACGCGTCATCCCTGTATCGATGTCTAGAACTCGGATGCCCTGAAGGGAGTTCATGAAATGTGATTCGCCAGCTCCAAGCGTCACGGATCTCGCTTCGTCTCTTCCTGCAAGGGTCACCTTCTTCGGCAGGCGTTCGAGTGACTCCCTTACGAGCTTCTCTGGTATCTTGACCCTCGAAGTGCTCCTTTCGACACACGCTCCGCCGCCCTCCAGGACGTCAAGGCTCTCCTTCTCGTATACCGCAACTCCTGTGTCCTCCAATATGCTGATCGAGGCACGGTCTATCTGTTCGATATCCTCTTCTGTCAACATCGATAGATGCATCAATTCATCCCTCCCAGTTCCTTCATCACGCCTTCTATCTCTCCCCTCTGCTCCGCGTCCAGTGGTTGCGGCGCGTGAACGTTCAGAATGTTCCTCACCGCTTCCTTGGCGGCGTCCTTGAGATCACGTTCGCCGCCTTTCTGCCAGTTCTCGAAGATGTTCCTGTCTGCGAGCGCGGGCATCCAGATATCACTACGGAAATGCTCGAGAGTCTGCCTCATGCCAAGATAGGCACCGCCGGGGCCGGCTTGTTGGATGGACTCCAGTGCGATAGTTCTCGAGTTCACTATCATGCCCTTCTTGACTCTCCGCAAGGCTCCCACGACTTCGTTGTCTATCACCAACTGTTCGGGGCTGTACATCATGGCAGAGCTGAGCATGGCAGGGCCGATGATGATGTCTGAGTTGGCAAGCAGAAGCGGGAAGCATGTCATCACCTTCTCCATCATCGCCTGATCACCTGGCATCTTCGCGTCGGTTGTCAGCCCGCTGGACCATGAAGGCATGCCGTAGTGATGGGCGAGTTCGATGGCGCTCGTGTTGATAATCGCTCGTTCCGGCGCGCCAAGAGCCATCACACCAGTCCGCATGTCCATTATGGACGATGCTGACCCGTAAATCACAGGCGTCCCAGGGTTGAAGAGCTGGCATATCACTGTCGACGCGAGTATCTCCGCGTTGAGGAGCGCGAGCGTGCCAGCTAGAGGCATCGGCGATGATGCACCTGCCATCGCTGCGCTCAGCGCCGTGAAAGGCATCCCAGCCTTGGCGCATTCAACCATGGCTTCAGTGTTCGGCCGATCCAGTTGTAGGGGGCTGACAGGGCATCCATAGAAGGACACTACCGGTCGTTTAGCCAGCGCATCAGAACCACCTGAGGCGAGTTCCGCAATCCTGACGAATCCCTTCGTCATCATTCCGCCGCGACAACTGTGGATTACATGCTTGTCGGTATTCTCGACCGCTGTCGCGAGTTCCTTGAGGTAATGAACTTCGCCAGGGACATCGTGCGCTACGACTGTGACTCCGTAGATATCGACGTTTTCAAGGTAATCGACGATTCTTGCGAACATAGCGATATCGGAGAGTACTGAAGGGCGGATCTCATCCGTCTCATGGTCAAGTACCTCGACTCCTTGAAGTGAGCTGAGAAACATCGATTCGCCGGAACCAAGCGTCAAGGACTTGGAGTCGTCTCTTCCAGCAAGGATGATCTTCCCAGGGAGTCTGTCCATACACTCTCTCACGAGCCTCTCCGGCATACGGACCCTAGACGTCCTTCGGTCTATCTTCGCGCCGTTCTCTTCAAGGATGTCAAGGCTCTGACGTTCATACACGGCGACGCCCGTGTTCTCGAGTATCTGGATTGAGGCGCCATCTATCGTCTCTATGTCTTCGTCTGTCAACATCGATAGATGCATTCTTTCACCTACTCCTCAGTTTGGGGTTGTAGATCTCGTCTAGAGCGTATCCGACCATCGCGAACGACAGGACGCAGAGGCTTATTGCGATCGAGGGCGGCGTGACCCACCACCAAGCGTTTGTGTCGAAAGCTCCGAAGTAGTACGCGTTCTCGAGTATAGTCCCCCAGCTGACCATATCCGGGTCACCTAGTCCGAAGAAGGCTATGAACGCCTCAGTGAATATCGCGATCGATATGAGGAGGACGGTGTTCGCGAAGACGAGTGGTAGGACATTCGGGAACACATGTACGCGAATGGTATGGGCATCTCCGGCGCCAATGGCCCTAGCCCTCTCTATGAACGCTCTCTCCTTAACCGTCAGGACCTGTGACCGGACTATCCTGGCAGTGGATGGCCAGCTCGTGATGCCTATGACGATTATCACGTTCGTGAAGGTCTGTCCGAGGACCGTCATGAGTATTATCATCAAAGGGAACCACGGCAAGACAAGGAAGTAATCCGTGAACCTCATCAGAATCTCGTCAGAGTACCTCCCAAAGTATCCTGCCAGCAGGCCCACGGTCACACCGACAGTGACCGATATCAGAGTGGCGAAAAGGCCTACAGCCATGGATGCCCTGGCTCCGAATAGGGTCATGCTGAAGACGTCCCTTCCGATGTTGTCGGTGCCAAACGGATGGACAAATCCCGTGTACGGTGAAGGCGCAAGTGTAGGTGAGTGTGGGTTGTCCCAATCGGCATGCTCAGGCTCCTGATTCGAGGTCTCCATAGGGTCTCCCACAGTCGCTATCCACGGAGCGAACAGCGCCATTATGATGTACGCGATAAGGATAACGAAGCCGGAGAAACCGAGCTTGTTGCCTCTGAACATGTCCCATGAGGCTCTCCACTCAGTAAGCTTCAGCATCAGTCTCTCTTTCTCAGTCGGCGTCAGGATTACCTTGTCACGGTGCCATTTCCTGATCATCCAGACCGATACGACAGCCGTAGCAATCAACAGTGCCGAGAGCGCGAGCCAGTTCATTGCAGCCCTCCATCGGGATGGCGAATCAAAGGCTCACCCTCGGATCGATGTAGACGTAGACGATGTCTGAGATCATGTTGGCTATGAGAACACCTACCGCAAGTATCAGGAACAGAGCCTGAAGCAACGGGTAGTCGCGTGCCTCGACCGCAGCCCAGGTAAGCTGGCCGATACCTTCGTAGGAGAAGATTATCTCGACCATTATCTCGCCTCCTACGACCCAGCCCATTGCCAGGGCAATCACCGTAACGACAGGGAGCATGGCGTTCTTCATGGCATGGTCGTTCATCACCTGCCGATGCGACAACCCCTTGGCCTTGGCAGTGACGATGTAATCCTCGGTCAGAACGTCGGTGAGGGAATTCCTCATGATGAGCATAAAGTCCGCCATCATCTGCAGACTGAAGGCGAGCACGGGCATGGCGATGTGGTAGCTCCTGCTCACGATTTTCTCCAGCAGACTCATATCCGAGTATCGAGGAGGATTGCTGACGAATGGCAGCTCGCCATAGGCTCCCTGAAGCGGGAACCAGTCAAGGTTGCCGCAGAAGAATATCAGAAGAGCGAGCGCGAGTATGAATGTGGGCATCGTGTAGAATAGAAGCGTGAAAGTCATCGCAAAAGTGTCGGCGGCCTCGCCCCTTCTCCATGCCGCGAATCTTCCGAGCCACACACCGGCCATTATCGCGATGATGAGGCCGACTCCGATGAGCAATAAGGTGTTGAACATTCTTGGCATCACGATGTCGACGACCTCAGTGCCAGCTGGAGGGTATACGGTGGTGACGCTGAAGTCCAGCTTGATCGTATCGATGATGTAGTGATAGAACTGGACGCTCAGAGGATCGTTGAGGTGCATATCCTCTCTGACCATATCGATGACTTCTTCAGAAGCCCCTTTTGGAAGAAAGGCCAACGCTGGATCTCCAGGCATCACGCGGAAGAGGATGAAGTTCGTAGTGAGGATGGCAAACAATGTGATTGCCAGGAAGACCATCTTCTTCGCCAGGAACTTCCTCTTGTTCATACTCTCTCCTTGACCATTTGCATTAGGTCTGTGTCAACGCGTCCCAGTCATATGGACAGTTACTCCCCGATTCTGCTGCTCCTGTCACCTCGTTTCCTCTTCCTCAGCATCAACACCGCGACAGCTGCGATAACAGCTACCAATACCCCTACGACCACAGCAGCTGATTGCGCATCAAATGTGCTGGTGTCGTCCCCGAGAGGTTCGAGTCTGAAGAAGAGTTCGTTTCCAGTCCAGAAGTTCTCCAACGACAGCCCGGGCTCCTCCGCCCAGTCACCCCATCCTGTGAACGTATCAGTTCTCCATGCGTAGGTCTGGTTCAGATAGACGAATTCAAGGTTGGCGACATCCCGGTAGTGGATTCGTTGGCAGTTGTCGACGTACACTTCTCTCTCTTCTGGGTCGATTGTGTGTGCTTGGAGAGAGAAATTCTCGTCATAGTCGGGATTTGCGTACTTGTTGTCGGTCCACCCTCCCCATGCATACTTGGACTGGCAATACAGCTGGTAATTGGGATCGATGCATCCCGCCCAATACCACATCAAGGTGTCAAACGTGAAACCATAGCATATGGTCGCCAGGTATGTCTCATCGACGACATCGTAGTGCGTCTTCACTCCAACGAGTTTCCACATATCCTGAAGATAGCTCGCGACCAACTTCTCCTCAGGAAACTCCCGCCTCACCAGCATCCAGTAATCCAACTCCGTCCCCTCGTCCACCCATCCTTCCTTGACTGCCAGGCTGTCCGCCGTGCAGACACGATACTCTGCAGATGATGAAGGGTAGAGGTATCCCGAATCTTCTAGAAGCTGATTGGCCGCATCAAGGTCGAAATCCAACCTCTCCTCTGGTGTCGGTTCGTAATGCCATTTGTTTATCGGAGCTATAGAGGTCGTCGCAGGTTCCGCATAGCCGTTGTAGAAGTTAGCGACAATGTACGATTTGTTGGTGGCCATGGCGAGGGCCTGTCTTATGGCAGGGTCGAGCCTCGAAGGGTTCGGGCCGTCTTCTATCATGTTGAATGCGAGTTGTGTCCAGACTTGCTGTATCTTCGTCCCGCTGTAAGTGTCGATGTTCTTGATGTCTCCGGATTCGACGCCATCCTCTATTGCCTTGAACGTCTCGGTCGGGAATTCGGCAATGTCTATGTCCCCTGACATGAGTGCCAGCCTCATAGCCGTTGCGTCGTCGTAGAACTTGAAGATGACCTTGTCGAACTGGACTTCCATGCCGCGTTCCGCGTTCCAGAAGTAGTCTGGGTTTCTGACAAGCGTCATCTCATTTCCATTTTTCCAGTCTTCCAGTATAGTCGGCGTGGCCATGAACGGTCCAGTGCCCACTATAGGGGGATCGTTGCCTTCAAACACACCATTCCATTCGAAGCTCAGATAAGTCGGTCCCATGTCCTCCAAGAGTTGCTTGGGGAGGAGGTGGATCCAGCACCAGTCTCCAATCGCAGAAGGGGCAGGCTCTCCAGTATCTCTGTCAAAGAAGTACACCCTGACAGTGTCCTCGTCCACGGCCTCCGCTCTCTCTGTCGTGAACATGTACGGTTGGGGAGACCACATCTCCTTGAAATTGTCGCAGCGGACATTGATGTTCCAGACGACATCCTGAATAGTTACCGGTTCGCCGTTGTGCCATTTGGCATTCCTTGTGATGTCATATTCCCACACCGATCCGTAAGGAAGCCCTTCGGCTATCATCTCCGGGTCATCGAGCGACACCATTCGGGCGTCCGTGGCAAGAAGGTTACTCTTGTTCAGTTCCATATCTGGCGCAAACAGTGTATCATACAGAAACCCATAGAACAGGAACGAATTCGAGTTCGCACCAAGCAACGGGTTGAGGCTGTCTATTGGCCACATCGAGCCAATCTTGAGAGATGTCTTTGGCCTTTCGTCCGCATCACCATTCTCTGCCACTGCCATGCCCAATATGCCTGGCGATGTCAGAAGAAGCGTTGCAGTCATAGCGACAGACAACGATGCCTTCAGACTCCTGATTCCACTGACAGACGTCATACCTATCCCCCCACTCCTCGAGTTGTCTGTTTCCGGCCTGAGAATCGACATGCTTTCGATTCCAGACCCCTCTGGCCCAGACAGTCCCCACGACCGATGAGCAACAACCGATGGCTACGCTGATACTTTGATTTTTTGTTGATATGGCGGGAAACTCCAGTCTTCATAACACTGCGTTGGCCATTGACCCAATTCGTAAGAGCCATCGCAGTCTGTCCGCGCCTCATCTATCTCCCCCTTTCTTGATGGCTAGGGAGATGAGCTTGCGCATCTCCTCATTAGCATTCTCCAGCCCATCCAGCATCGTTTCAATGCTTCTGCGCAGATTCGGCGATGCGGAATTGACGAGCTTGTCTGAGAGACTGGATGATATCTCGTCCATGTCTGTATCGGACAACGTACCTGATTCCTTGATATCGCAAAGGCGCTTGTGCTCTTGCCATACATCAACTGCTGGCAATAGATGTGATGCCGTTCCCCACGAAGCCATGCCGCTGCCACAGACGAGCTCGTACGCTTCTCTGTATGTTTCCTCGGAGACGTACGAGAACATCCCCGCCAGGCCAACATGGGAGAGCGATTCAATAACCCGCTCCAGTCTGTCGGGTTCGACGTCGTCCGCTCGCAACGCTTCGATAGCATTGTCCAGCTGGACGATATCGAGCACGCTTTGCTCGTGGGGAAATCCGCTCTCGCCGGACGCTTTCATCGCCACCAGAGCGCTCCCTAGAGATGCCTGAATCTCAATGAGCGTGCGGCTGATCTGGCGCAGAAGCATATCATCTCTGGGTTCAGCGTCTAGTGTCTTCTTCAGTGTGGCCGAGCGTTCCAGGAAAACTTCGCATGAAGAATTGAGTCTATCGAGCGAAGAGGCTATATCGCAATTCCTCTTGATGTCGATCGATCTGAGATGGGCCAAGCTATTGCCGCCTTCTCCTTTCAATGAGGCGTTCATCCTCTTTGCAGTCTCCTCGAAGTCGAGGGGCGGGACCGTCGAATTCGCCAGACGGAAAGCCATATCTGCGAGCACGGAGAATGCTGCTAGAAGACACTCCTTGTCGACAACCTCAAGGTCATCGTATTGACTATGGTAGTAATTAGCGAGGTAGTCCTCGCTCCAGTCCGTTAACGTGACACATGAAATCCCCGAGATAGCATATGGCCAAAGATCCGTGAGGGTGCAAGGTTTGCGCAGATCATAGCCGTGAGGGAGCCTGCGGGAGTGCCTTCTGAGCACATCGTTCGTGAATCTCGCCAATTCGTGCGTCATCTCCAGCGACAGTGGATGACCTCTGAATCCCACTATGTCAACGAACAGGCCTGCGACGGCCCGGCCAACCCAATCCTGGTGGTGGTTTGCGATGGCATACCAGGCCCCCCATAGCCACGTGTAGTATGTGTCTAACGCCCCGGACTCCTCAGCTTCGTGGGCGATGAAGACCATGGTCCTTCGCGGACGGGACCCTACTTCTTCGTAATAGCGCTTGAATGCGTCCGCAAGCACCAAGACGGCGGCAACGCCCGTATTGTTGTCGCATGCACCGAAAAACCATGCGTCCGTATGGTCTCCGATTATCAGGAGTTCGTCGTCTTCAGAACCCCATCGTTCGCCAGGCAGATATCCCACGACGTTCATCCCTGAACCACCATCCTCTCTTGAAGTCTGAAGTATGTCGCTTTGAACAGTGGCTCTGACGTCCGTCGTGCAACGCTTCAGATGGTGGGCAATCGCAAGTCCGTCTCTTCCTGATATCGACAGGACGGGAGGATATGTGGATTTGAAGATTCCATCATGACATTGGAGTGCGCCCTCAGCCTTTCCGTAGAGGCTATCGTACGTGGTCAACACAACCGCGGCTGCGCCCTGCACCCCGGCCTCCATCACTATGCAGCCCACATCGTGATTCGTATGCCAGTTCACCAGGACTATCTTGCCCTCGACGTCCTTGCCATGGTAGTCCGCTTTCCGACCGTTGCCTAGGTCGACGATCTCGGCAGTGATCTCTCCATCGGTGCTTCGAGATCCGGAGAATGATGCTGCCTGCATCCTTCCCAGGCCAGGCACATCAATCCAGGCGCCCTTGAACTCCCAACTGTCGACCGGGAATTCTTCGACCGACACATCTTCGAGACCGATCCGTGTCATCTCGTCCCTGACGAATAGCGAGGCCTCCTTCGCAGATCTGCTGCCCGCTCCTCGGAAGCCAAAGTATCTTCCTTGCATGTCCTTTGCAGTTCCGATGTTACGAAGGGAGGACACTACGCCCATAGCATAATCCATGTCTAAGTAGCGGAGTACATCGTCGTCCATGACTGTACTTCTCCCCCTGTCCTATCTGTCCTTGGGTTTTGACTCACGTCAATTGCCCGGCCACTTCACCGGAAGTCTTCACTCAAGAGCGCACAACTCCCCTAAGTCCGCGCTTCAATCCCGCTTCCAGATTGACGAGGCGACATGAAAGGGGTTTCGAATCTGACCAAATCTCTGAGAAGAATTGCCGCGCCACCAAACGGGCAGGATTCCCAAACCTTTTCCGACTGCACGACAGCCCGCGGCATGTTTTCCGGCAAAGCGTAGGCAAGTGCCAGCATGAATGTGCCATTCCAATCCGTTGGAAACCGAGCGGCGGAAGCCTGTCTGAAGGTGGGTTTATTATCATATATGTGGTTTCGTGAAGGCTGGAGTCCAAGCGGTATGATTCAGGATGCTTTGACTAAGCATGAGAAATTAGTGCTGTTCGCTCTGACGGAAGATGCGACGAGAACCGACGCTGCGGTAGCCGAGAGGGTTGGCATGAGAGAGTCAACTGCTGGTGAGAACAGGAGGAAGCTGCTGAGCCGAGGGTATCTGGTCTTTTCCAACGTTCCGGCGTACCACAAGCTCGGTTTCGAATTTGCCGCTGATATTCACATGTACTCCAACCCTTCGTTGAAGAAGCAAGTCCCCGTCTCGGCGTATGGGGCGTTCTTCGCCAATTACCCTCGGATATTCGACGCCTTCACTGGCGATGGTTATCTTGGCTGTTTAGGGATATTCGAGAGCTACACGGTGCTGTCGAAGTTCCTAGACGATTTGAGCCTGTTTCTGACAAGGAACGATGTTCGCCCGGTGAATCTGAGCCACTCGGTGTTTCCGTTCGAGACGACCAGATGCACGCTCGAATACAACTACGCCCCAAGTCTCAATAGGATCTGGACGCTGGACCAATCAGAAGTCGCGCCCGCTTCTTTCGGAATCCGGAAACCGGAAAAAGTGGAACTCACACCGAGGGAGGCACGGTTGTTCTCGGAGCTCATATCGTTTCCGACGAAGTCCGACAGGGACATGGCTGCGACCTTCAAACGTTCAAGGGCTAGCATAACCGAGATGAGAAACAGACTTATGAAAAAAGGGCTCTACACAAGATTGGCGATGCCGTCGATAAACTCGCTTGCTTTCGACCGGCTCATGCAAGTGTATTTGAGGTTCGACCGCCCCGTTTCCTTCAAGGAGAAAGCCTCTATCGCAGGCCCTGACTGGTGGCATCAGGCAATCGCCATCCTCGAGAAGAGTTACGAGATCATCGCTTCTTATCCGCTCAAGGACCTTCAGGACTCTCACTACATTCTCTCGAACTACATTCAGCCGTTCTACAGCGCGGGAGTACTTACGGAGGAGCCGAAGATATACGTGCACAGGTGCGGCACGACCGTAGATTTCACCGAGACACACCATTCGGCGATAATAGATGAGACGCGCAAGCTGTGGATCTCCCACGCTAGACCAGTCAAGAAATCCACGTGATGGGAATCGAAAGTCGCTGCGATTCGCGCAATGCAAACGCACAGGATTCGATTGGTTGCTGCGGCAGTCGTTCAGCCCACGAGAACATTGCGAATGAGGATATCCAAGACGTGTCCGACCTCTTCTCAAGAGTTTGGACGCAATCTGCGGCGCCGCCTTAGTTTGTCCGTGAATCTAATCCTATTGGCGGATGAGCGGCCACAAGTGAAGGAGAATGACAGCGCATTCATCCAGTGGTTCTTCGGACGATGTCTCAGGGGACACTCGGCACATGTCAAGATTACGAAGTGATGCCCCTGGCTCAATTCATACTGTCAAAGAATTCCACCTTGAATCTTCAAGCTCCGACCTTTAAACACCGGCAGATTCCGGGTCAATATCCGGCCCCTCGCACATTCTTAAAGGCAAGTATTATACGGGTCAGATTATTAGGCTCGTTGCGCACAGAGGGGGGAGAGACTTGAGAGTTGGTGTCGAAGGCGGGCAGCTCAAGATATTGTCTTCGGAGGATTTGGACAGACTGTATCTGGCGATACTGAGTGTTCTCAAAACACACGGGGTGAAGATCGACCACGAAGGCGCGCTAAGGCTTCTGAAGGATATCGGAGCGACGGTAGACTTCAAGGCTGGCATAGCTTGCCTTCCTGAGTACATCGTGGAAGAGTCGTTGAGGAGGGCGCCAAAGAGAATCAGGCTGTGCGGAAGAGACAAGCGACAGGATTTTCTCATAGAGGGGAAGAAGGCTTACTTCGGCAGCGTTGGCGGAGCGACAGTACTGGTTGATAGGGACACTGGTGAGAGAAGGAACAGCAGAACATCCGACATGGCCGAGACCGCCAGGATCTGCGATGCTATGGAGAACATCGACTACTCGATGGGTCTCTACACGCCTCTTGATGCTCCGCGCAAGGTCCAGGGCTTGTACGAACAGGATGCCGTAATGTCGAATACTGTCAAGCATTCAATCATATTCGCGTACCACGGCTCTGGAGTGACTAGAAAGCAGATAGAGATCGCCCAGCTGATTGCTGGCGGGGAGGATGAACTTAGGAAGAGGCCAATAGTGTCGATGTACGACGAATCGACCTCTCCTTTTACATTCGGCGAGAATTATGTTGACGCACTCATTGAATGGGTGAAGGAGGGACTTCCCCTGATAGCCGCCCCTGCTCCGATTTGTGGCGCGACCGGGCCCATAACTCTTGCTGGGGAGATTGTGGCCGGTATGGCCGAATCGATTGCTGGCAATGTCATAGCTCAGTTCACGCGGCCTGGAACACCGTTTGTGTTCGGCTTCGTGCCACTGACGATGAACATGAGAACTACCCTCTGCCAATATGGCACAGCCGAGACCATGATGCTTGGCATCGCCCAAGCCCAATTGGCGCATCACCTGGAGATGCCCATATGGGGCACGGGAGGATGTACTGATTCAAAGACCTTAGATGCTCAGGCCTTCGTGGAGGCGTCGATGAACCTGTCTACCGCTGCTATGAGCGGCCAGAACCTCATACATGACGTCGGTCTCACCGAATCCGGGAAGAGCGGAAGTCAGGAGCTTATCGTGGTATGCGATGAGATTATTGGTATGCTCAAGAGGATCATGCGAGGCATTCGCGTCGACGATGAAACTCTTGCTGTGGAAGAGATAAAGAACGCGAAGCATGGAGGATCATTCTTGGGCCTGAAGCACTCACTGAAATTCTTCGAGAGCGAGCATCGTATAAACTCTATCATGGACCGGACATTCTCATACGACTCATGGAAGAAGACCGGAGGAAAGACTCTGGTCGAGAATGTCAGAGAGGAGATCAGGAAGATTCTGAAGGATCATCAGGTGGAACCGATACCTTCGGATGTTCGAGCTCGGATAGAGTCAATCAAGAAGGACAGTATGAAACACTAGGAAGGTGGGGATATTGACGAAGGAATCAATGTATCATGAACTGGCGAACTCTGTCTTGAGTTTCGATGCAGACGTCGTCGTCCAGGCCTCCAGGAAAGGCTTGGAGATGGGACTTGGTCCAACAGAGATAATCGCCGACGGACTGGGTAAGGGGCTTGAGACAATCGGAAAGAAGTTCGAAGAGGGCGAGTTCTTCCTGATGCACCTCATGGCCGCGGCTGATGCCGTGAAGACCGCAATGTCTGAAGTGTTGGAGCCTGAGATGGCCAAGACCAACGCTGAGACGAAACCGTTTGGGAGGGTAGTGATAGGTACTGTAGCTGGCGACATACACGATATCGGCAAGAACATAGTCGCTGCAATGGCCATTGCCGGAGGCTTAGAGGTGCACGATCTTGGCAAGGACGTTCCTGTCGCTGAGTTCCTCAGGAAGGCGAAGGAAGTGCGTGCAGACATAGTGGGTGCATCTGCGCTTCTGAGCACGACGCTCCCAATCCAGCACGACATCGTTAGGGCTTTCGATTCTGAGAAACTGCGGGACAATGTGAAGATCATGGTGGGTGGAGCGCCTGTTACCGAGGAATGGGTTCGTGAGATAGGAGCAGACAGCTTTGCGGAGAACGCCAGCGAAGCTGTCAAAGTCGCCAAGCAGCTTCTGAATACAAAGAGCTAGGTGATTTCCTTGGTGAAGAGAGGTCTCGAAGGCGGACAGCTTCGCCTCCTCACGACGGAAGATGCCAGAACACACACATATTGTCTTTGTAGGTCCTTGAGGGGGTTCAGATGGCAGTCCTTCATAATGGGATACGACCCGTCGGAACGTCATCGGTCTGATTCTGTTCTTCGTGATGAAGATGAGGACGGGCTTAGAAGCTCCGACCAGCATAGAAGAAGCGCCGGGAGGCGGACCCGAGGTTCGCAATTAGAGTCTCCACTCACCGTGGACAGACTCCAGTACCTGGCCAAATCTCTACCAGCAAAGAATTCCACCTTTACTCTTCAAGCCCCGACCTTTAAACACCGGTAAATTCCGGGTCAATATCCGGGCCCTCGCACATTTTAATCTTGCACTGAAATGTATCTTTCATCGTCGCTCAAATTAGCACACACGATTGCGGAGCCGTGGGCGAGGACGGGTCTGACTCTGAATCATCTGCAATGCTCTTCTTGGATTGAAGATAGTGGTGAATCATTCCTGGCAAGTTCGCAAAATCGTGGTATCACCACGTGGAGGTCTAACTGAGTGCATTTGCAGAAGTCGAGAGTTAATGTGTGTTGTAGCGGACGGTTGGAATGGGTATTCGCTGTATCAAAGCTCATACTTGCGACCTGTCTCTGCAGCATTTCGCGGAACAGGCGACGGCAATCATCAAATCTGGATTTCGGCAAGTCGATTTGACGCTTCTGTCCACGCCCACTCGAGAGTAAGCATGTCTTCTTCTAACCACGGAATCAGCAGGTCGTCTCTCATGTCTTCGAGAACGCTTCGTGCCTCGCTGTTGGAGAGGGTTCCACTCAGGAGCCCAAGATAGGCCCAATAGACGTTCAAGTATGCCTGTTGCTGATCGAAATCGTCAGCCCAGTACATCTCGTCGTTTATCATCCAGCTCATCAGTAGTTCATACGTCTCAAGGCTGCACAACGGCGCCCACTCCATGGTGTAAATACTCTGTAGCGCGCTGATGGCGTTGTTCGTGGAGCCGTTCGAAAGATCGGTGATCGCATCGTTCAAGCCGATGTAGTCGTGAACATGCTGAGCCGTGCGAACGAAGACATCCCACGACCCCATCGAACCGCCCTGACCTATCGACCATGTGTTGATGATTCGACGGGCATCAATTAGCGCATCGTTGAGAACCGCGGCCTCCGCGGCAATCAATGCGCGCTCTTCTTCGGTACTGGCATCGTCGTAGGCATCGCGCAGATCCTTCGCATAGCCGTTGACCAGGATAGCCTGATCGCGGAGGCTTCCCAAGGCTTCGCACACCCTGTCGAACAGGTCAGCCTCAGACGGCACGGAAGGAATCTGGGACATCAGACCGCTGACAATCCAGTTTAGAGTGGGAATGAAATCAATTGGGAGCACCAGTGTCCTGTCAGATCTCGTGGCCATCAGTCCGAAGAGATTGAGCATGTCGCTCATTGACTCCGGGCTCGATTGCGTGATGTCATCCAGCTGAGTATGGTAGTACGGTTCGCTATCCGCAACCCATGCCGCCCAAACGGTCGAGCCTCCCCCGATGGCGGTAAACGACCACGAATCGGTGTACGGGTATACTGGATAACACCAGGTGGCATCGACCTTGGAATCGGCAATCGCCGCCTTCACGAAGTCATTGATTTCAGGGGAATTCTCAAGCCAATATGGCTGGTTCGTCCTGTCTGATCCTATCATGTCTGCATTCAGGTGCAGTACGAGACCATCGAGGATTTCAGGATGAGAACACACGAATTCATATGACCCGACGATCCAATCATACCACTCGGAAGGTCCGCCGAACTCCTCAGCGCCGAAGGAGCAGAACACAAGGGTCCTCTCGTTCTGATAGGACCCAAGCGCCCTCGCCTCTGAGAACAGCCTCGCAAACTCGAGCACCGCCGCCACTCCTGAACAGTCATCGTTGGTTCCCGACCACCACGTATCGACGTGGGCAGAGAACACTATGTATTCGTCGGCGTGGGCTGAGCCGTAGAGGTAGCCTGCGACGTTGGTGGATTGCGCATTCTCGACTGAGAACAGGTCTGCAGACCCGTCTATCTGGATTGTGACGGGATCGTGCTTCAGGAGGTCCTGGATGCGCTGAGCCGAATTCTTGGATATCGAGAAGGCAGGCAGAGAGCCCCCGACACTGTCCTGCTTGATGCCGTCCGGTGCTGGATACTGGTCGTAGTACCCGTAGAATATCGCGGCTGACGCCCCATGAAACGCGACCTCCTCTATGGTGACTCTTGGATAAGGAATTTCGTTGTCATCCCTGAATACGAGCGCGATTGCGCCACCGAGGTCGCCTATCGCTTCGAGCTCGGCCAGGGTTGCTCGGCCGACATCCATGACTTCGGCAATCAGGCTCTTTCCCCCGTTGGAGTTCCCGAAGTAATAGGGCTCGCAATCCTCTGTCCCCCAGATCGAATAGCAGCCGCCGTAGGTAGTCGTCTGGATGTCCTCGACCTCGGGCGATGTTATCCTCATCGCGGTTCCTTGCTGCTTCCAGCTTTTCGTGGGGAACGACACCATCTCTAGGCGGTCGAGATCCATGTTCATCATGCAGTCGTATACATATTCCTGAGCGGATAATTCCAGAGGGCTACCCGCAGCCTTCTCCCCCAGGCTCCCTAGGTACTCTAGATGAGTCCAGGCATAGTCGATATCAATCTCGCTCAGCAACGACTCTTCTTCGGGTGTCATCCCTGCAGATGTGTTCGTGTGCGTAGACTTGTCCCGGGAGGCAATCGACTCGGCTGGTACGGTAACGAAGGACATTCCGATCAGCAGCGAGAACAGCACCAGAGTGAGCACACTTCTCCTCAGAATCATCTCCACCATCCACAGTCGTTATCCGGCGAATATCTCTTTTCGAGAAGGTTCATCGCGATGAAAAGGTTATCTCTGCCGAGGCCCAACATATCGGGGTGATCTCGTAAGCCAGTGAACAGATTTGACCATTTGTTGAGTAGGATTCTCGAAGCCTGTAACCGCTTCGGCCTGAGTGGAGTTAATCATGGTTGATGCCGATCTTGTGATGCAAGACCATCCTCGTCTGATATGCGGTAGATTGTTCTTCCCATTTCTCTACCGCGTTCCTTGATGTACTCGCCGAGGCTTCTTGGTAGACTCCATCCATTCTTCTTTCCGAATTCGGATACCTGAGACTTGCTCGTAAATCAGATCTTCCCTTTTCGTTCTGACCATATTTTGACCTTATGATAATGCTCTCGATGTAGTCCTGGAATTTCCTGCTCATGTTGAGAGGCATCTTGCCGATTTTTGGGCATATCCATGACTTGACGGTTCTCTCACCCTTCTGGCCGCTTCTGACCTTGTAGGATATCACCTCATCAATTCCCTCGCAATAGGGGCATCCGAGTTTCTCACCGGTAGATTCTGGCGTTTGACACCTTCTCCCCGGTCGGGACTTTCGGGCAATCTGGAATTTCCTCCCATCTGAAGTCGTGTGTTGTTCAACTCTCACGACCTTGTCTTCGTCCTTCGACATGGCAATCAGCCCTCTTATGGCGTTCATAATATATATGTATAATTATATATTAATAAGCGCATGCACTGTATTTTGGCCTGATTTCCGCTGCAGCTTATATAGGGCATATAAAGTCGAGAGAATCGCACATGAGATTCAAGAGCAGTGTCCAAACAGGAATTCACAGTATCGGGAAAGGCCATAAAGACGGAGTCGTCCACGCTCCGAAGACATGGCACTCCAGGACAATCTTATAATAGATAGTAGGGCAGTCCCAAGAATGGGTTCGGGGCGGTGGGGACGTGGAGAGATTCACTTGGTATATTCTGAGACGCTTTCTGATTCTTGGCATCGGTGTTCTCGTAATCCTAACGGCTGAATTCTACTTGTTCCGAGTACTTCCTGATGATCCAATCCGGTGGGCGCTTCCCACCTTTCCGGGCCCTTTCTTCGATTCTAGCGTGGCGTCCGATTGGTATAGGGATTGGAGTGAACAGGTAATCGATATGTTTGAGCAGCCGTGGTACGTGCAGTACTTCGAGTTCATTGGCGATATGTTAACGGGCGATTTCGGCTCCAGCCCATGGTCTCAATCCGATGTAGGTGACCGCACTTACTCAGCGATGTGGAAGACGCTAGTCCTATTCGGAGTGTCGTTGTCGCTATGTATAGTCATTGGATCTCTGGCTGGCCGTGCCATGTCGAGGGTTAGGTCGTATATCACCAGACAGGCTCTGTCTATTGCACCTCTGGCATTGTTCTCGTTGCCCGTCCTTGCTTGGCAATGGCTGTTCTCGAGGTACCTCGCCATGGAGTGGAGGCTGCTTCCGCTTAGAGGGTCCGCACCAATCGGGTCCTCCGGAGTCGACCTCGAGCACTTGATCATGCCTTTGGCCTCAATCTTCCTTGCCTCTATCGGAGCATTCATCCTATGCATCAAGGACGGACAGACTAAGGCATCAGCTGCACTGTCCTCGAACCACTTGACGCTGAGGGAGGGCCTGTTCGCAGCCCTGCCGAACATGCAGTTTATGGTCGCCGCTTCCTTGCTCTTTGTCGTATCTGCCGAATGGTGGTTTCAATTTCCCGGTCTTGGATGGTATTTCATGGAATCTCTCTACAGAATGGACTACTTCCAGTTGCAGGCGTCCTTCTTCCTGCTGGCAATGATGGTTTTCACGGCGAACTTTGCGATGGAAACGGTAGTGACGCTGATAAGGCCGAGGCGCAAACTGGATCTCTGCCTTCGCGAAGACGAAAACCGGCAAAGTGCCGCATCTGAGACATGCGTGCGAGTTAATCAACTTCCATTCTCGTTCAGCAGAATCGGAGGAATACTGATTCGACTGGCCAGGGATTATCTCAGAAGTCCTGTCGGCGTGGTGTCCCTCGCGGTGTTCATCGCCATCATCGTGCTAGCAGTTGTGGGGCCGTGGTTCTCGTCCGACGAGGCCGCTCCGATTGGGCTGGGACCATGGGCAGAACCATCGACAGACCTCTTCCTTGACGGCGCGACCGCACTGGTCGCGATCTCCATTCCGGCTGGCATCTTGGCTATCATCGCCGGGATGGCGTTAGGTACTGCCGCAGGATATTCAAGGCCGTATGCTGACGGTATCGTGATGGCAATAATGCAGGGGCTCATCTCAATCCCAATCATCGGCCTTGTTGTCTTCCGTTGGGCGATTCTCCCGCATGGCTTCGGGTATCTCGAAGCGGCCCTTGTCTTCTCAATACCGGTCACAGCCTTGGTCACACTTCTATCGCTACACGGATTCGTTGCTGCCAGGAATCGCGTGGCCGTCGCATCCAAAGGGGCTTCGAAGGGCGCCAAGCTCATGTACTCCCTCCCTGCAACCGCATCGTGGACGCTCAGCGGCCTCAAGTACGGAATGCCCCTCACAGTTGTCACTGTGTTCGTGTGCGACTTCCATCGCCTGACGAGCTTCAGTAGCTGGGGGTACGCTTTCTACATAGCGGTGAGCTCTAGCTTCTCCGAACCGATTGAATGGGGGTGCATACTCCCGCCGCTCATTGGACTGGCCTTGCTCATCGGCAGCATCTTCCTGATACTGGACACGATTGAGAGAGTTATTCGCACGCGGTTCTCTGGACTCGTGTGACACTCTCCATCCGTTCTTCCGAGGATTGAGGAATCAGGTAATGGACCATGACAGGGTAATTGACTGGCCTTGTGCGTGCTGAACCATTTCTTTACCGTCAAAGAATTCCACCTATACTCTTCAAGCTCCGACGTTTAAACACCGGCAGATTCCAGGCTAATATCCGGGCCCTCGCACATTTTAATCTAAGACAAAGTATTTATGTTCTAACAGGAACTCTCGGAGAAAAGGCCGTAGGGGCGGAGCGAAGAAGAGGTTTGGTGCGCTCAATCCGGGCCTTCGAG